>OGLM01000022.1_pt1 | contig 177733 bp, 158 predicted proteins | sample 1572531 | NCBI WGS metagenome assembly OGLM01 (sample SAMEA2581909, study PRJEB24529) | metagenome | biome: Human gut stool | place: China | collected 2011
TTTTAATAGTGCAATGGGCAAAACTCAGAAAGTTTAAACCACATTCTTCTTTATGTAGTGCGCCCCCAACAGGAGCTTTTTTATTTAGCAAAGTAAAGTTAATAATATGAGAGCAATACAATTTTTCGCTATACAAGCCCTACATCCTCAACTACTTCATCATTATAAACATAAACTCTGTTAACACGAGCAGGTATTCTGCAAGGGAGTTCGTAATTGAAAGAGTATGCGCTGTCTGACAATTCTTCTATGGAAATGTGAGCGCCGTTTTGAGCGCCGACTATAACAACTTCATCGTTTATATTACAATCAATATCGCTGACATCCACCATAAATTGGTCCATACAAACTCTGCCGAGAATTTTTGCATATTTGCCGTTAATAATAACCTTGCCTTTGTTAGAAAGGCAGCGAGGGAAAGCATCGGCATAGCCGATAGGAATTGTTGCGACTTTAGTTGTTTTCTCAGTTATAAATGTACCGCCGTATGAAATTTCCCTTTTGGGTTCAAGTTCTTTAATATGAGAAATCTTTGTGTACCAGCTCATTATCGGCTCAATATCAAGAAGGCTTTTATCAACCTCCTCCGACGGATAAAGACCGTACGTAACAATACCCATTCTGCACATATCAAAGTATTCGTCAAAATTCATAATACCGGCACTGTTGTTCAGATGCTTAATAGGTATTTCAATCTTTCTGTCACTTAGCATCTTGCAAAATCGTTTATACTTGTTTCGCTGCTCAACAGCTTTTGACAAATCAGCTTCATCACTGGTTGCAAAATGAGAGAACATACCTTCTGCAAAAATGTTAGGCAACTCGGTTATGCGCTTGCAAATATCAGCACTTTCCTCGTTGACTTGAAATCCTATTCTGCTCATTCCCGTATCAATACAAAAATGATAAGGCATATTTTTATTTTGATTTACTGCTTCGTTTGAAAGTATAACTGCGTCATCATACGAAAAAATAGGTATTCGTATATCATATTTAACAGCCTTTTCAACATCAAACGGAAATACCCTTCCCAAAATCAATATCGGTGTTTTGATTCCCGCTTTTTTAAGTTCAATAGCTTCTTCAATGCATGCAACTCCGAAAAAGTCACACTTATCATCAAGAAATTTGCCTATCTCAACAGCGCCGTTACCGTATGCATTAGCTTTAATTACGCCGAGCAGCTTAATGCCGTTTGGAAGTTTATTGCGTACACTGTTATAATTATGTTCAAGCTTATTCAAATCAATTTTTAAATAAGTACGATGGTCCATTATTTTATCGCCTCGATTAAACTTACTGTTTCTATATTATTTTTTCTAAAAGCCTCGTTTAGCTTTTTGACAAATACAAGCGCTTTTTCGCTGTCGCCGTGAACGCAAACAGAGTGCGCCTCAATATTAATTTCCTCGCCCGTGTAGGCAACAACTTTTCCTGTTTGCACCATTTTAATAACCCTTTCAACAGCCAAATTTTCGTCTGTTATCATCGAGTTTTCAAGTGACCTTGCTCTAAGCGAGCCGTCCGCCTCGTATGCTCTGTCAGCAAAAACCTCGCTTGCATATCTAATTTTCTTTTCTTTCGCCGACTTAATCATTTGAGAGCCTGAAAGCGCCATTAAAATTAAATCTTTATCGTAATCAATAATTGCATCAACTATTGCGTCTGCCAGTTCTTTATTTTTTGCTGCTTGATTATACATTGCACCGTGCGGTTTAATATGAACTATTTTTCCCGTGCTTCCAACAATGTTACCTAAAGCCTCTAATTGAGCCAATGTGTAATCATAAACCTGTTTAGGAGTTACATCAAGATTTGTTCTGCCGAAATTTTCCTTGTCGGGATAACCGGGATGTGCACCGATATCAACATTATTATCAATACAAAGCTTTGCAGTAGCTTCCATCATATCGTGATTACCTGCGTGAAAACCGCAAGCAATATTAGCGCTGTTAATCAAAGGAATAATTTGTTCGTCATAGGCAGCGCCCTCACCTAAATCACAATTCAAATTGATTTTATACATATAATCACCTAATATTTTAAGTCGACATTTTTTATATCGGTTATAAACATATGACCCGGTGAATGTGTTATGGCAATTTCAGGCTTTGTTTGCATCACTGCGTTTTGCGGTGTAACGCCGCAAGCCCAAAACACCGGAACTTCCCCTTCGTTTATTGTTACGCTGTCGCCGTAATCAGGCTTCGTAACATCCTTTATGCCGATTGCTTCGGGATTGCCTATTTGTATCGGCGCACCGTGAACTCTTGGCATAGAGGCGGTAACATTAACCGCTTTTACGACTAAATCGTTTGGAATAGGTCGCATTGATACAACCATATTCCCGTGAAATTTACCTGACGGTTGAAGTTTGATATTCGTATTAAACATAGGCACATTTTTGTTTTCCTCAATATGCCTGACAGGAACGTCAGCTTCTAATAATTCACTTTCAAAGCTAAAAGAACAACCGATAAGAAAATACACAAAATCATCACGCCAATAATCGGTTATATCGGTAACTTCTTTTTCGAGAATGCCGTTTTTCCAAATTCTGTATTTTGGAAAATCCTTACATACATCGCCCTCACTCGCCATTGTTTTAAAACGCTTTGAGCCGACATCGCCGACCTCCAAAATCGGGCACGGCTTTGGATTTCGAACACAAAACAGTAAAAAGTCAAACGCATAATCTTTTGGCAAAATGCAAAGATTAGCCTGAGCATAGCCGTTGCACATACCTGATGTTTGGCAATTTATTTTGCCGTTTCTGATAAGTTTTTTTACTTCCTGCGGCAACATATTTGAATAATCCATAGGCACTCCTAAAATAATTTATCAATATACTTTTTTTGTTTAATTGCTATTTTTTCGGCAGTATTAACGTCAATAATCTCGAAGATAATTTTGTCGCCCGGTTTTGCTTGTGCAAGCTTTGGCAAATCGGCACTTATCACTGTTGCTATTTTTGCATAGCCGCCTGTTGTTTGGTGGTCTGCCATAAGCACAATCGGCATACCTGAATTGGTAATTTGTATTGAGCCAAAGGTAATTGCATCTGAAATTATTTCTAATTTTTCCTTGCCACGCAAAGCAATTCCCCACAACCTTATACCCATTCTGTCAATGTCAGAGGTAACGGTGTACTGTTGCTTTGAAAACAGCAATAAATCATTTTCGCAAAACATATCGTCCTGCGGACCTAATACTACCCTTGCTTTTATTATTTTATCATAAGTATTTTCCGAAAGTTCTCGCTTTTCGATATTTTCAATTTTGCCTGCTTTGCCGATTTTAAGAATATCGCCCGCTTTAAGCTTTCTTCCTTCAAAGCCGCCGACATTTATTTTAAGATTTGTTGAGGCACTGCCCATAAATAAAGGAACATCAAAGCCTCCCGCAACCGCAAGATAACATCTTAATCCTTGCTTAACGCCCTTAATGCTTAAAATATCGCCTTTTTTTGCAACGTACGCTTTATTTGTTTTAATAGGCTTGTTATTAAGCGAAATATCAAAAATACCGCCTGAAATCGCAAAAATATGCTCATCTGTAAACTTAGCCGTTATTCCGAGCATTGTCATTTCAATAACAGGTGCATTAACATCGTTTTTGCAAAGTTTGTTTGCAATTTTTGTTGAATAGGCATCCATTACACCGCTTTGAGTAAAGCCGTTTTTCATTACTGAAAATCTGCCTAAGTCTTGAATGGTTGAAAGCATACCCGCAGAAATAATTTCTATCATAATTCAACCTCGCTGACTGAAGGAGTGTAAGTGCCGTTTGCAACCTGCTTTTCTATTTCAAGATACTCTGCCTTATCTATGCTGAAAAATTTGATATAATCGCCGGCTTTATACAATATAGGCGACTTTTTTGATTTGTCAAAAACTTTTACGGGGGTTTTTCCAATCAATTGCCAGCCACCCGGTGACGCAATAGGATAAATCCCTGTTTGCTCTCCGCCGATTCCTACAGCCCCTTCAAAAATTTCAAGCCTCGGTGTTTTTAATCTCGGAGTAAAAAGTCTTTCGTCCATACCGCCGAGATAGGCAAATCCGGGTAAAAATCCCAACATATAAATTAAGTAAGGCTTTGAAGTGTGAAGCTTGATAACCTCTTCCCTTTCAAGAGCTGTATGGCTGCACACATTTTTCATATCCAAAGCAAACTCGTCGTCGTAGCATACAGGTATATTCCAAACCTTAGCCGTGCTTTTAACGTCGCACTCTTTGCCGTTTATAAGCGCTTCAACTTTCTTTTTTAGTTTCTTTGAGCTGATGATTGTGCAGTCGTAAAAAACAGTTAACGAAGCAAACGTCGGCACAAGCTCAACAATTCCGTCAATATGCTTTGCTTCTATTCTGTTGCAAAGACCTGTAACCTGACGGTTAACTTCTTCGCTTATTTCATTTTTTAATTGCACGGTAACAGCGCTGTCGCCGTTTTGCAAAAATGAATAAATCATTTAAAATATCCTTTTTTAATTGTTGTTTCAAACCATTTATCAGTTTTGTCCTCAACCGTGTGAGGATATTCAATAAGCCCACGCATAAGTGAAATAATCGGCAAAACAATATTTTTGCCAATTCCGTCAATGTAAGGTCTTGCTTCTCCGTACATATCAAGCATACCCGCTTTTGCCGCAGCATCCATAACTGCCGCTTCCTCTTTCTCGGTATGAAAAAGGTCTAAATCATTCAAAAGAAATGCCGTGCATGCCATAAGAGCATTCATACCCCAGTCACTTACAGTTGCTGTAATAATGTTATCTGCAGCCGTATCTGCCAAAATACCAAAGCCTGTTCCTGCCTTGCAACCGCCCTTTTCAGCGTAAGGAATATATTTTCTTATATGTTTTTCAATAGTGCCCATACCAAGCTCATTGCCAAGGTCACCGATAGAAAGATTATAAATACCTCTGCTTTGACATTCCCTAAAAAGAACATCATATTTTGCCTCAATATCGGTTGTGTTTACACCTACTGCATTATGATAATATCCGTTTTTGTTTCTGCCGGGTGCTTCATTAGAAATAACAGCGCACGGCAAGCCGTGAGAAAGTATTTCTTGCGTTTGTTCCTCTTCCTTGCTCTTATCCTTAGTAAATGAAACAATGCAAATGGTGTTATCGGGTATATTGTCAATATCATAAGTAATATCGACACCTAAAACCTCGCTCATAGCCTTAATGGCTTTTTCGCATTGCTCAGGCACTAACATAACAGGCTTTGCGCCAAATGCCCTTATAACAAATCGGGCAAAAACGGTAGATGAGATAATTCCGTCAGTCTCAGCCTCATTCCAAGGGAGAAGAATAAATCCCGTTAAAATAAACACCTTTTCACCCTTTTTAATATTCTTCACAAGTCCCTCTGCCCCATTGAGCGACAAGGGCTTTCCTGTATATTTGATTGCCCCGTCGTAGAGAATTCTGCAAACGCCGTAACCTCTCGGGTCAAGGTTCATAAGCCAATCAAGATTGTATCCGACATTAAGTTTGGTAAGCTCGGTTTTATTCATTATTCTTTGCACTGCTCCTCAAAATCTTTAACTAAAGCGTCTTGAATTGTTTTCAACATTTCAGGCGCTTTTCCGCCTACTTTTTTGCCGTCAACGGTTTTAACCGGAATGCAGAAAGAACCTGTTGAATGAACAACAATTTCATCTGCCGACATTAATTCATCAAGAGTGTAATCTCTTTCTTCAACATCGTATCCAAGCTTTTTCGCAAAAGCAAGAAGCCTTATCCTTGCTGTTCCCGGAAGAACCATATCGTCAAGCTGGTGAGTAATAACCTTACCGTCCTTAAAAATAGAAACATTAGAGTGTGCACACTCCGTAACAATATTTCCTCTGTGGAAAATTGCTTCTTGGCAACCTGCTCTGTCAGCAGCGGTAGCGGCAAGGCAAGACGGAATAAGATTAAGTGTTTTGCAATTGCAATAATAAAATCTTTTGTCCTCATACGTAATAACATCAATCGGCTTATATGTATCCGCAACAGGGCAAGGCGTAAGTGTAATCCACAAATTGCCCTGCATATTTTCAGGATAAATGTGACCACGAAGCCCATTTCCACGAGTAACCTGCATATAAACAAATTGGTCGCCGTCATCGACCTTTTTAACAAGCTCTCTGAGCAATTTGTCAAGCTCGTCACGCTCTATCGGTATGTTCATACCGAGAAGTTTTGCGGAATTGTAAAATCTTGTAAGGTGCGCATCCATATCAAAAACAATATGATTATGAGCATATGTTGCATCATAAACACCATCACCAAACCAACAAACTCTGTCAAGCATCGGAATTTGCATTTTTTCAATCTCGTCATACTTACCGTTATAATAGCCTAAGTTTTTCATTATGAATACCTCCATATATCAAAGCAGGGGTCTGCCTTGCAGACCCCATTGTCATTATTAAGATTAGCATATTTATATTTACATGTCAATAAAAAACAGTCAACATTAATTAAAATTTCTTTTATAATCATTCCAAAAAAAGATTAGATTATTGATAACTCCGACACTTGTGCTTATATAGGACTTTTTTCACAAATGTTCATATAATTTTTATTGTAATGCTTTATACTATATGATATAATTACAATGCAAAAAATTATTTTATAACAAGATTTCAATAGATTGCCTTAAAAAGGAATACATTATGAGCGATAAAACATCAACTTTAAAAAAGCCGATTAAAAACGGCAAAAAGTTCTTTTTACTTTACAGTGCAGCTTTTTTAGTTTGTGCTGCTTTATGCTACTTTTGGTTTATAATAAATAAAAAGACATTAATTATTAACAGCGACGGCTGGAGGCAGCACTTTGCCGCTTTTGTATATTTCGGCAAATACGGACGTGAACTTTTAGAAACGCTGTTTGAAACTCATAAATTTGTGTTGCCGCAATGGGATTTTTCAATAGGACTCGGAAGCGATATATTAACCACGCTTCACTTTTATGCTATCGGCGACCCGCTTGATTTGTTAAGCATTGCCTGTCCCGCAAAATATGCGGCATATCTTTACAGTCTTTTATCTCTGTTTCGTTTATATCTTGCGGGGCTTAGTTTCGGTGCATTCTGTTTTATTAAAAAGCAAAATCACGTTTCAAGCATAACGGTAGGCTCGCTTGTTTATGTGTTCACCTTATTTGGAATGTTCATAGTGTCGCATCACCCGTTTTTTGCTCTTCCTATGATATTTTTGCCGTTGCTGCTTCTCGGTGTAGAGCAAATTGCGGCAGGCAAAAGGCCGTATCTTTTTATTGTTACGGTATTTTTAGCAGCTATAAGTAACTTTTACTTTTTCTATATGTTAGCTTTATTTACCGCAATTTATACACTATTTTTGCTTGTTTGCAGATATCGTCATCGTGCCAAAGAAGCTTTTGGGATTTTCTTTAAAATCGCAGGCAGTGCAATTTTAGGCGTAGCTTTAAGTGCAATTATACTTATGCCTGTAATATTAGCCTTTATCGGTGACGGCCGTTCATCTGAGAGTTATGTTCATACCTGGATATACAGTATGGATTATTATCGCAATTTCTTAGCTTCTATGATTACCTGTCAAACAAATCCGGGATATCTTACACATCTTGGGTATAACGCCGTTGCCATTCCTGCCGTTTGCATTTTATTCTTTACTAAAAACAAAAGTTGGCGCCCATTAAGATTAATATTTTTAGGCGCTACGGCTATGCTTCTTATCCCGGCATTCGGCTGGGCTTTTAACGGATTTTCATATATGGCTAACCGCTGGGTTTGGGCTTACGCAATGATTATTGCCTATATTGTTGCAGTAACATGGCAAGACCTTTGCAAAATAGATATTCGCAAGGGCTTAGGCATAATCGGGGCAATCGCAGTATATTCCTCAGCCGCCTTATTGATGATGAATGAAATAAATCACAACATTATTTTTTCGCTCATAACAGCGCTGTTAATAGTAATAGCTTGTATAATCGGAAATAAATCGGCAAAGAAGCTGATTGCTCCCGTTTTAGCAGTAATCCTTGTATTTGCCTCATTTGCAGGCAATTCGGCGTATTTTTTCGGAAGTCACGGCAATAACCATATTAAAAACTATGTAAGTTACGGTGCCGTCAACAATAAGATTAAGCGTTCTGCGGCGAGCAAGGTAAAAAAGGCGGCTAAAGGCGACGATACATTCTATCGCTACAGCGGCGGAAAAATAAATTACAACGAAAGCACTTACGTCGGTATGAACGGCACTTCATTTTATTGGAGTATGGAAAACAAAAATTTAGCCGAGTTTGTAAGCGAAACAGAACAGCCCGCCAATGCGGCATATATGTTCAGAGGATTTAACGATTCAGTCGCAATGAACGCCGTAACAAATGTTAAATACTATGTTAAAAATAAGAAAACTTCGATTCCCTACGGTTTTGAAAAGTTAAAAGGAAAGGTTTATAAAAATAAGAACGCATTACCGTTCGGTTACACAACAAATAACGTCATCAAAAAATCCGATTATGACAAGCTTTCATCATTAGAAAAGCAGCAAGCGTTAATTCAAGGCGTTGTGCTTGACAATGTTCCAAGCGGTATGAACACGGTCACACCGACATTTACATACAAAAGCGTGCCTTACACCGTTATCGGCGGTAAAGACGTATCTGTAGACGGAGAAAAAATATACGTCTACAACAATAAAGGCAAGATAAAAATTCAATTTTCAGGTGAAAAAAATCAGGAAACATATTTGCGTTATACATTGAATAACTACAGCAATATTGATGAGAACAAGAGCGGTTTAAATGACAAGCAAACAGATAAAAACACATCAAAACATGCTTTGCCGTCTAAAATGAAAATGCGTTTTTCCTATCAAACCGATGACGGCAATAAATACAAAACCGATTTTGTCACCTGCTATTCATCTTCTTACGTGCGTTACACGGGTGCCAAAACATATCTTGTTGGGCTTGGCTATACCGAAAATGCGAAAAACAGTATTAAAATAACCTTTGATCAACCGGGAATTTACAACTTATCCGACATTGAGGTTCTTGAGCAGCCTATAGACCAAGCATCACAACAGATTGCAGACTTAAAAGCAGACACGATGCAAAATGTCAAAATGGGTGAAAACAAAATAACCGGCACAATTGATTTGAAAAAAGCAAAAATGCTTTGCATTTCCATTCCTTACAGTAAGGGTTGGAGCGCTACGGTTGACGGCAAAGAAGCTGAGCTTTTACAATCCGACACGGCATTTAGCGCACTTGCTTTAGGCAAAGGAAAACACACAATAGAGCTTCAATATCATACTCCTTATTTAAAAGAAGGAGCATATATCAGCACAGCCGGTGTTATCGCTTTTGCAGTTTTAATAATCATTACGGAAAAGCGCAAGAAAACGGATTATTCATCCTTAAATCAATAATATTTCCTATGGATGAATAAAACAAAACATTATTACTTTAATCAAATGAATAAAACTAAAGCTGTCTCGCAGTTGAAGCGAGACAGCTTTTTATATACACAATAAATTTGAATTTAACAAACTCGGCGTTTGTGAAAGCAAAACAATTGCCAAACCGGTTGCGACAGTGGCAACGACAGCAATAATAATTGCTGTTTTTTTACTGAATTTTCGTTTTATCAGCTTGCAAATCAATAAAGCGCAAATTTCACAGAATGCTATAACCAAAATAATTATTGCAATTGATTTCCAAAGCCAAGACAATTCAAGCACAAATTTCATATACCGTTCTCCCCTCTCCGGCTTGTTTAAAGCGAAATAACAGCATTTTTAAGTTTAATTATATCCTTTTCGTCAGGGTGAGATAATGCGCTGTCAAAATTATCAATCAACATATCAAGATTAGCAGGCGCATTGGTTAGCTCTTTCATCTTAACATAGCGTTCTCGTACGGATTGAGGCATTTTACCTTGGCACATATATTCCCCCACAACAACATTGCTTAAATCTAAAGACTGCTTAACCCGACTTAAAATTTTTTTGAAATACTCATCGCTTCCGCCAAATCCTGCTGTACCAAACAAAAATACTTTTCTGTTTTTCAGACTTTGCAAAAGTTTCAACGTATCACTGTCGGCAGTTCCCTTGTCCGTCCAAAAGCCGATATAAAGCATTTCGGATTGAGGTATCTGTGTTTTTACATTGCCATAAAAGTCGCAATTTTCTTTTGGTAATACGTCATAAATCGCATCGGCAAGCATTTTTGTATTGCCTGTCAGGCTGCTCACTATTATCGAATATTTATTATTTTTCAATTTTCAAGACTTCCTTTACATTGTATTTTTTCACGTTCGTTATAAGCGGCAACATCATCATTTCCCCGCCGTAATATTTTCCATTCATATTCAGGCAAAGCTTGTTGTTAATCATTATAACTTTTTTAGTGAAAAAAACAATTCATACCGAGCAAAATTAACCATTCATTCATAAAGTCAAAGCACTTATGCAAAAATAAAATCAAAAGTGGCACACTGCATAAAGAACAATTGCATTTTCGTTGACTATTTGCCTATGATATAGTACGATATAGATAAATAATCATAAATAATAAAAGCAAACTTTAAATTATTCATAAATTAAAAATCAAAATAGGATAACAAAACAGAGGCACAAAAATGATTAACAAACTACACTTGGCAATGATAGATTTATACAGCGGAGATTCAAAAAGGATTCAGCATTTTTGCAAAGTTCACAGCTACGCAAAGCTGATAGCAGAAAATGAAAAGGTTGATGATAAAACTTTATTTATAATCGAAGCCGCTGCCCTCACTCACGACATAGGAATCCACACCTGCGAAAAAAAATACGGCAATTGCAGCGGCAAATTGCAAGAAAAAGAAGGTCCGAAATTGGCTGAAAATCTTCTTGCTAAATTAGGATTTAATATTGAAACATCACAAAGGGTGCAATACTTAATAGCCCATCACCACACATACGACAATATAAACAGCATAGATTTGCAAATACTTGTTGAAGCAGACTTTCTTGTTAATATGTTTGAGGAAAGCCTTCCGAAATCGGCTGTGCAAAACGCTTATGACAAAATATTTAAAACTGCCTGCGGTAAAGAAATTTGCAAAAAAATGTTTTTAATTTGAACATATCTTAATTGTAAAAATTTTTCAATTGTAAAAGCGCATACTTTTCATAAACTATACTTGCAAGAGCGATTTGATATTATGTGATAAATATTTTGAAGAAAATTTTATTCAAAATATCAGCACGCTTTGCGAATTTTTGATAAGAGAGGTGTTTTTACAATGGCAAAGAATACAGTTCCTGAAGCTAAAGAGGCTCTTAACAGATTTAAGATGGAAGCTGCTTCAGAGGTTGGTGTTTTTTTGCATTAAAATTTTTCAAAATGCCCTATTTAAGCCACTTTCGAGACTTGAAAAATATATATAGTGGGCGGTCAAACACATTAAAAACATAAAATTAACGAAAAAAGGTCTACATACCCATTAGAAAAAGCGTTGAAGAAAGCAAAATCTTCAACGCTTTTTTCACCTTTACAGCCAAAAAAATCAAAGTATGAAATGTTGACATAATATGTATAATATAATATAATCAATATAAAGGAGGCGACAGTATGAATATTTTTAATGAATTATCCGCAAAATTTAATACCGATGAGCCGATACTTATCGAGGATATAGAAAAAATGTATCCGCAGCGTTCACGCCCTTGGATTGATAAAGCAATCAAAACTTTAGTTGACAGCAAACAGTTAAAACGATTCTCAACAGGTGTTTACTACATTCCGAGAAAAACTGTTCTCGGTGATTCCGTATTAAATCCGAGAAAGGTTATCACAAAAAAATATATTCAAAATTCGCAAGACATATACGGTTATCTCGGCGGCACCTCCCTGTTAAATTCATTTGGACTTACTACGCAAGTACCTAATGTTATTACTGTCATTTCAAATAACGAATCAACTCGTGGAAGAAAAGTCGAAGTAGGTAGCCAAAGCGTATATCTCTGCAAACCGCCGACAAAAATCACTAAATCGAACTTCAAAACGCTTCGATTTTGTGAACTCATTAGGTTGATTGACCTTGATAAATTGGACAGTATAGAAATGAAAAATCTTGAAAATTACATTAAAGAAAACAACATTTCACTCTCATCCATTAGCAAATATTGTTCCGTATTTCCCGATTCTGTATCCAGAAAAATATTAGGAGGTCCGTTAATTGAAAAACTTGCACAATGATAAAGAAACATTCAACGACATTCTAATCGCAACTTCAAATGCTTTAGGTATTGAAATGGCAATCGTTGAAAAAGACTATTATGTTTCTTTGTTGCTCAAAGAAATCAATAAAAACTATCCCGATATTATTTTCAAAGGCGGAACTTCGCTGTCAAAATGCTATAAGATAATCAGCAGATTTTCTGAAGATATTGACATTGGTATCAATGCCGACAAAGCTACCGAGGGTATGCGTAAAAAGCTTAAAATTGCAATTAAAAAATCAATTGAAGATTTAGGTTTACAGCTTGATAACGAAGAAGAAATAATGACAAGGACTTATTTCAACAAATATCAAGTCACCTATCCGATTATAGACGAAACTTTTATAACCATTAAGCCGTATTTATATGTTGAAACCGCCGTGTTTATGAAACCATTTCCGTATGAAATTAGGAAAGCAGACACCTATATTTATCACTTTTTGAAACAGCAAAATTTAGATGATATCATCAAAGAATATGACTTAGAGCCGTTTGAATTAAAGGCGCAAACGCTCACAAGAACATTTATTGATAAGATTTTTGCCATCGGTGATTATTATTTGAACGGCAATAAAGAACGCACATCAAGGCATTTGTATGACTTATATAAACTCATGTCGCAAATCACATTTAATGATGAATTTTATGCGTTATTTGATGAGGTTAGAGAAATTCGTTCAACAGATTCCGCCTGCCCGTCGGCTAAAGATGACCAAAGCATTAAAAACATAATCGGCAAAATCATAAATGAAGATTACTTCAAAAAAGATTATAATGAAGTCACCTCAAAATTGTTGTTTGAGAATGTTGATTATAAAACCGTGAAAAATAATTTGGCAGAAATTTATAACAATTTGAAAGATTGATTTTAGTATAAAAGCGTTGAAGAAAGACAAAATCTTCGACGCTTTTATAATTGAAATAATTATACTTTGTGGTATAATTAAAAAAGTAAATGGAGAATTGACAGATATGAACACTTTGTATTCTTTTGCATCAATGGCTATACGGAAAAAATGCAAAACCTTGCAAAAGAAAATTCAAATATCGTTTTGTACTGAAATAAATAAAAATCTTGTAAAACGGCACTGATGCTTAATTGAACATTGGTGCTGTTTTCTTTTCACCGTGAAAGAAAAAAGCCTTTACCTTTCGGCAAAGACTTTGTTTGTATGAGAGTCAATATTTTTTGGTGTTATTTGCTTTTCTTTTTTGCCTTGATAACGCCTTTTATTGTTTCAATGCCGTGAATGGTACCCACAAGCGGATGATAAAGCATAATTCTCGGCCCGGAATAGCGCATAACCTCTTTTATTTTTGAACGCATATCGGGTTTGTAGCAATGGCAGGGACATTGCGAGCAGAAGTTTTTATCGTTTCCCCAGCGGCAATGATCAAGCCTGAAAAGCGCATAATCAGTAAGCTCTTGGCATTCCTTGCAAAGAGTTCCTTTTTTTGATTTATGCACACCGTGGCAATAAATTTTTACCATTTCGGGTAACATTTCTTTTTCTCGGGTGATTCTGTCTTTTTTCATGATAATCTACCTCTGTAAACGGTATAAGCTTCGTCAGCGATTTTTGCCGTTGACTTTCTGTGAGAAACCAAAACAATGCTTTTGCCGTGCTTTGCTTCGTTTATGGATTTTAAGATATTGCCCTCGTTTAAGCTGTCCAAATTGCTTGTGGGTTCGTCAAGCATAATCATAGGAGAGTTGCAAAGGAACGCTCTTGCAAGACCTATACGCTGTTTTTCACCGTCCGAAAGCAAATCACCGAGTTCGCCTACATTTGTGTCGTATCCCTTAGGCAAAGTCATTATAAAATCGTGAATTGAGGCTTTTTTTGCGGCAATTTCAACTTCTTCTCTTGTTGCGTTGTAATCTGCAATTTTAATATTATTTTCAATCGTATCGTTAAACAATTGAGTTTCTTGGCTTACAAGGCTCTGATTGTTACGAAGTGATGATGTTTTAATATTTTTAATGTTTTCACCCGACATATCAATTTCGCCGCTGTTTACATCCCAAAAACGCATCATAAGTTTAAGCGCAGTCGATTTGCCCGAACCGCTCGGTCCGTTTATAGCAATGATTTTGTTTTTTGGAATTTTCATATTGAAATTTTCAAGAATTTGCTCTTTGTCATATGCAAAGCCTACATTTTTACATTCCATACCGTCAAATTCAACTTCTTTGCCGCTGATGTTTTCTTCAACAACAGGGCTTTCATCAAGAATTGACAGCACTCTTTCGCCGCTTGCAAGGGTGTGAGTCAAATTGCCTGCAAGGTTTGAAAGTGCGGCAACCGGACCAAATGAACTCATCATTGCAACGGTTGAAACAATAAGTCCGTCAAATCCGATTGTGCCATTTTGGTAAAAGCAAATTGCAACTAAAAGCATTGTGATTGAAAAGAATATAATCGAAATATCTGTAATTGAAATATTATGCCCCTCAATTTTCTTTAACTTCTTTTGAAGTGAATTAAGCTCATCGGTTTTTTCGTTCATTTCATTAAGGCGGGTATCGGTTGAATTGTATCTGATTGATTCCAAAAGTCCACGCATACTGTCAAGCACATAGCCGGAAAGTGAACCCGAATTTTCACGGTAGGTCATACCGATATTTTTGTTAAATTTGGATGATACAAGCGGAATAATAATGCCGACTGTAATATAAGCCGCAAGTGCAACAAGCATAAGCCAAATACTGTATCTTCCTATAAATATCAGCATAACAAGGCTTGTTAAAAACGCAATACAAATCGGAGAAATCGTGTGAGCGTAAAAAACTTCTAAAAGCTCAATATCACTTGTTATGAGCGATATCAGATTGCCTTTATCTTTACCTTCAAGTTTAGCCGGCGTTAACCTGCGAAGCGATTTGAATACTTTATCACGAATAATAGCAAGTAATTTGAATGCAATATAGTGGTTGCACGCTTGCTCGCCGTAGTGAAGAAAACCACGCAAAACCGCAAAAATAATAATGCAAATACATCCCGTTTTTATTGCAAGTCCACCGTTTATACCTGCAGCTGTAAGCAGCGTCATGCTGCCAAGCACAGTAATTTGAATGGCGCAAAGAAAACCTGTAACGCCGAGTATAACTGCAAGTACCATGAAAAAAGCAAGCGGCTTAACAAGTTTTATCAACCGCATCATAATTTTGAAACCTGATTGTTTTCTTTTCATTACGCTTCCTCCTTTGCATATTTTTCAAGTTCTGCTTGAGTGGAATACATTAGCTTGTATTTTTTATTAAAAGACATAAGTTCAGAATGAGTACCGCTTTCCTCAATTTTGCCTTTATCAAGCAGAAGAATTTTGTCACTGCCTACCACATTTTCAAGCCTGTGGGAGATAAGAATAACGGTTTTGATTTTAGCCATATTGTGAATAACAGCCATAATGTCGTTTTCGCTTTCGGCGTCTATGTTTGAAGTTACTTCGTCAAAAACATATATCGGTGTGTTGTGAAGCAAGGCTCTTGCAATGGCAAGCCTTTGCCTTTGTCCGCCCGAAAAATTGCTGCCTTGTTGATTAAGTTTAGTATCAAGTCCGTCTTGCTCACTTAAAAATGACCAAAGGTTTACCATTTTCAATGCTTCAATCATCTTTTCGTCACCGGCACTTTTGTCGGCTATGAGCATATTTTCCCTAACCGTTCCTGCAAAAATGTAGGAATTAAAGTTTACGGCAGTGATGTTGTTCATAAGTGTTTTTTCATCAATATCTTTTATTTCAACACCGCCGATTGTTATACTGCCGCTGTATCCCTTTGTTGTGCCGCAAAGTAAAGAGGCAAGTGTGCTTTTGCCGCAACCCGATTTGCCTACTATGCTTATAAGCTCGTGCTTTTTAAAGGTTGCCGAAATATCATTAAGTACGGTTTTTTCGCCGTCATAAGAAAAGGAAAGGTCTTTAATTTCGATATCGCCGTCAAGATTTTCAGGAATCTCCGCTCCGTGTTCGTCCTCTTTTGTATCAAGCAACTTAAAGAGTTTGTCGCTTGCCGCCATACCGTTCATAGCCACATGGAAAAATGAACCGAGAAGCCTGAGCGGTAAAAAGAAATCAGCCGCAAGCATAATGATTAAAAATGCCTGAGGTAAAGTGATTGTGCCGTTTTTTACCTGAATGATTGCAATTACTACACCTACTGCACTTCCTGCATATGCAACAATATCCATAACGCTTACGGAATTGAGTTGCATTGTAAGAACTTTCATGGTAATTCTTCTGAATTCTTCGGCTTTTTCATTCATTTCAACATTCTTGCGTTCATCCGCCTGATAAACTTTGAGTGTTGTTAAGCCTTGGATATTTTCAAGGAAAGTATCGCCGAGGTTTGTGTATACTCCCCAATATTTGCTAAGAAGTCTTTTTGCGATTTTTTGAACTGCAACAATAGAAAGCGGAATAAGGGGTACACAAATAAGAAGCACCACCGACGCTTTCCAGCTTACGAACACAAGCACGGCAAAAAGCGTTATCGGTGCAAGCATAGCAAAGAAAAACTGCGGCAGATATTTGCCGAAATAAAGTTCAAGCTGGTCTACACCCTCAACAAAAACCTGAAGCACCTCTGATGTTGATACCTTTTCGCTGTAAGATGCGCCCATTCGTGCAAGCTTTTTATACATTTTTTGTCTAAGCACTTTTTTCACTTCGCTTGAAGCGAAAAACGAAGTCTGTGAACTTGCGTATCCGCAAAGATAGCGCACAAGCATAACCGCCGCAATTGCGCCCAAATAAGGCAAAAGTCTTTTAAAATCAAACGCTTTACCGTCGAGAATTTGCGCAAGTAGATTTGAAAGAATGAAAATCATAACGATGTTTGCAACCGTTTTCAACCACTGCGCAAGAACTGTTAGGGCAATGTACTTCTTTGAAGAAGGCACTTGCTCTATAAGTCTTGTTTTAATCATTTCTTTTCTCCCTAAATTAAGTTATTTATCCAAAAATTCATTTGCGAGGCGGTAATCGCCTTGCCGTGTTATTTTACCGTTTTCCATAATCAGCACTCTGTCTGCAAGAGCACCGGCACATCGTTTATCGTGTGTTACGGTAACAATTGCCGTGCCGAGGTTCTTGTTTATTTTATTTACGGTTTCAACCGTTTTACAAAGGTTTTTGTAATCCTGACCCACCGTCGGCTCGTCAAGAAACAGTACGGTCGGCTCGCTTGCACAGACGGCAGCAATGGAGGCACGCCGTTTTTGCCCTTCGGAAAGTGATTGCGGATGCCTCTGCTCAAGTCCCGAAAGTCCAAAGGCGTTTATCATTTTCCTTGCCATTTCCTCGCTTTTTGCCTTAAAGGAAATCTCGCTTAAAAGCGTTGGCATAAAAAGCTGATAGGTTGGATTTTGGTAAACATATCCCACCTTTGAAAACCATTTGCTGTTTGCTTTTTTGCTTTTTGTTATTGTTTGACTCAGCGCACCGTCATTCGGCTTATTCAGCCTTGCAAGCATGCGCATAAGGGTGGTTTTTCCGCATCCGTTTTCACCGAGCAAAACTATTCGTTCGCGTGCCCGAATTTCAATATCAAGCCCATCTATAATATTTCTGTCGCCTGCGGCAAAGAAAAGTTTTTCGCCTTTTATAAGCACTTCACCGGGCAAAGAGCCGTCGGCATGAGGAATTGTTTTTATTCCGCTGTCCAAGTCGTTTATATCCGTGCTTGTAAAAAGCTGTTTGTTTTCGATTCGCATAACTTTATCTATGTAGTTTTTCACAACATCAAGCCTGTGCTCAACTATTAAAACAGCGTATCCGCTATTTGCCAAATTACGAAGTGCTTTCAGCAAAATATGTGCTGTGTGAGTGTCCAAATTTGCAAGCGGTTCGTCAAGAATAATGATTTTTTGCTCCATCGCAAGGATAGAAGCGGTTATCAGGCGTTGTTTTTGACCACCGGAAAGTGTTTTTGTTTTTGCGGTTTTTTCTATTTGCATAAGCATTGTGAATCGTTCAATGCGTCTGTCGATTTCTTCGGACGCAATATTCAGATTCTCGCAGCCGAAAGCGATTTCTTCGTTTACTAAATCATAAATAATTTGTTCGTCCGCATTTTGAAGCACAGTGCCGATTAGCTTTGAACGCTCGCTGATTTTTAGCTTTGTAACATCCTTGCCGTCTATTTCCACACTGCCCGAAAATTCGCCCGAATTAACGAACGGAATAACACCGTTTATTATCGAAAGCAAGGTGCTTTTCCCCTCGCCGGAAACGCCCGACAAAAGCACGGTTTCGCCGTATTCCACGGTGAGATTTATATTTTCAAGCACATTTTCTTTAGCACCGTCATATTTAAAAGAAACTTCTTTCAGTCTTATCGCTATGCCCATATCATAACACCTCCGCCTGCACAAAGCACGATAACACAGGCAAGAAATACGAAATCCCTTGCTTTTGTTTTTATTACTTTATATACCGAGCTTGTACTGTCATCAAGTGTAAATGCCCTTGTTTCAAGCGAAAGGGAAAGAGTATCCGATATTCCGATGATTCGCATAACGAGTGGGATAATAAACGCACGATAAATGCAACTCGGTCGGTACCAATTCATATTTGCACCTCTGACCTTCATCGCCTCCCAAATCTGCTTTATTTCACCCACTAAAACCGGAATAAATTTAAGTGTTACAAGCATGCCGAGCGTTATAACTCTCGGGCATTTCAGCTTTGCAAGACAGCGTGTCAGATCACAGGGTGATGTGCTTACCATCGGCACGGCACACAATCCCAAGAGAATCATTCTTAAAAGCGTTTGCCAAAATGCGTCCAAACTTCTGTTTGTCAAAAATGACAGACCGCCTATAATAAGTCCGCAAATCGCCATTGCAACGGTCATTTTCCATGTGCTTTTAAAAAGACCGAATGCTGAGTAAAGCACAAAAATTGCCGTGGCAAAAGCAAAAGCCAAAAGATTTTTGGAAAAAAGCATTCCGAATATCAGCACTATTACGGAAACTGAAAATGAAATCAGCGGATAAAAAGGCTTTTTAACCTCAAATGTTTCAAGCATTATCATCTTCTCCGTACGGTTTTAATTTGCCTGCCTTTTGAAGTTCTGCGGCGATTTTCATTCCGATTGCCGCACCCAAAAATGCCAATGCAATTGTGCCGATTGATGTTAAAACAGAAATTTTCGGATTTGCTGTAAGCTGATCGTAACTTTGTCCATTGAGCCAAAGACTGAACAGAACCGAAATCGGCAGTGAAAACGGCATATATATTCCCGTTGTAACGAAAACGGAAACTTTCTTTTGATAGCCTCTGAAAATCAAAAGCATAATCAATTCCGCTATGATTGCGGAAACAAAATTGTTAAAAAACATAACCGTGGAAAAGAAAATCAGCGGTGCGCCCGAAAAGAGTCCGATAATTGTAAGAGCACCCGGCTTTCTTACTTTCATAAGTCCGATAGCAACGAAAATCGAATAAATCGGTGCGGCTGCCATGTTACGCAGTCCGAAAACGGTGGTGTGCATAACAAGCGGCATCGTTATTCCGCCGCACAATGTCATCGCTGCGGATAAGACAGCCAAAAACACAAAATCCTTAACTTGAAATTTCTTAAATATTTTTTTCATACTTCACCCTAATCAGTCATGTTTATTTTTCTTGATAACAGCGGTCATTACAAGCACAAATGCAACCGCACCCACTGCGCCACAGGCAATGGCGATCGGTACTTTTTTATTTTTAACCGTTTCCTCTTTAGGCTCGGTAACGGTTGGTGCTGTTGTAGTTGTAGTTGTTGTCGTTGTGGTGGTAGTGGCTTTTTTTGTGGTTGTTTCCTTTTTTACATCTCTGATTTTTTTTGCACTGTCATAATCTATTTTAATTCTTGCAGAAGGTGATAAAGGCATAGCCGAAGCGGCAAATTTTACGCCGACAAATTCATTGTCGCTCTTAATCGGAAATTCAAAAGCCGTTTCATATTCAGTGCCGTCAATTTCAACATTATTCTTTTGCTCAACTTCTACTGTGTCGCCCTCAACAGAGCCGTCCTTGTAATACCAAAATTGCATATCGCTTGTTGTTTCGGCAGGAGCTATTGTAAGCGTTTTTTCATCACCGTCAACTGTAAGAAGTGCGGTGTGAACAATATAGCTGTCACCCATAGATGTTCTTTCTTTTTCTGCGTGCCACATTTCAATCGGAACCTCGTACACTCCGTCCTTGCTCGGACCCATTGCAAACGCACAGAATGAAGTGCAGGTAAGTGCAAGTGCAAAAACTATTGCCGTCAATGAAATCGATAATTTTTTTAACATATTTGTCCTCCGTATTTAGTTAGCGAAAGCTAACCCAATGATAAAATTTACGGTTAGCACAGACTAACCGAGGATATTCTATCAAAAGACAAATAAAAAGTCAATATTTAAAACTATAAAATAAGTAAAATTTGGCGCATTTACCGCCTGCATTTGATAGACAGTTTGAATAATAAGTAAATTTTCAAAACGCCCTATTTAAGCCACTTTCGAGACTCAAAAAATTTGTATAGCGGTCGGTCAAGCATATTCAAAACATAAAATTAACGAAAAAGGTCTACATACACATTAGAAAAACGAGCCGAGATACGCACATCTCGGCTCGTTTTCATAAATAAAAAGTATAATGAATATTATAAATCCAGCGAATTTTCATTCAATAAGAAACATTTAACCGGCCTCTCAGTTAAAATTTAGGTGCATTGTACCGTAACTTTTAATTCGTTATAGCAACAATCATAAAATGCAGATTTACAAATCGCAAAAATATATGTATTAACAAACGATATATCACACACTATAATAGTTCTAAATAGAACGATTAACAAGGAGTGGCAATATGCATTTTTGGGACAGGCACAAAACAATTACTGGCTATTATGAATCGCTCACAAGTTCGATTTGCGACAAGTACAATTTGACCCAAATGGAATATGACATACTGATGTTTTTGCACGGCAACCCCGAATTCAACACGGCGGCAGACATTGTCAAAATTCGCAAATCAACAAAATCTCATGTTTCAACCTCGCTCAAATCGCTTGAAAACAAAGGCTTGATTGAAAAGAAGCAAAGCGAAAGCAACAAAAAACACATAGAGATTTTTGTGACCGAAAGTGCAAAAAGCATAATCTACGAGGGCATCGACACACAAAAGCGTTTTGCCCACGATGTGCTCAAAGGATTTTCGGATGAGGAAATTGCAACATTCAAAAACATTTTTGAAAAAATCTGCAATAACGCAGAAGATTGTTTAAAGAAGAAATAATACCTTGAATGTTAGTTATTTGAAGTAAAAAAGGAGTTTTAATTATGGAAAACGAAAAATACAAACCGCAAATTCCCGATATTATGGAAGCAATTTTTGACGCTGGATATTTGATTTTCGACTTAATCGCAGGCATTTTATTCTTCGCATTTTCAAAGGGTAATCCTTTGTTCATCTTGTACGGCGTGTTGACATTGACACTTTGCGGCGGTGACGCATTCCACCTTGTTCCGAGAATTATCAGAGCAGTTCACGGTAGCAACGACAAAATCAAAAGGCAACTCGGAATCGGCTTGCAGGTTTCCTCAATCACAATGACAGCATTTTACATTGTTTTGCTGTATATCTGGAAGCTTACATTCCCCGAATTGACAGCACCTGTTGCAGTTGAAGCAATGATTTGGATTTCCGCAATCATCAGAATGGTAATCTGCGTTCTTCCGCAAAACAACTGGTGTTCAGACAAGGGCAATATGAAGCTTTCCGTCATCAGAAACGCTGTTTTTGCAATAACAGGTATCGGCGTAATCATTCTTTACACAATTTCCGGCAACACAAACGATCTTCATATGACAAGAATGGTTGCCGCAATCATCATTTCATTCGGTTGCTACATCCCTGTAACATTGTTCAGCAAAACAAAACCAAAGGTTGGCTTGCTTATGATTCCAAAAACCTGTGCATATATGTGGATTATCGTAATGGGACTTCAGCTTTTGTTTTAAGATTTGAAACAATATAAATCGGTCGGTCGCATATTAAAAACATACAATTAACGAAAAAAGGTCTACATACACATGAAAAAAAGCGTTGAAGAAAACAAAATCTTCAACGCTTTTATAATTGAAATAATTATACTTTGTGGTATAATTAAAAAAGTAAATGGAGAGCTGACAGATATGATTAGGAAGTTGCAGAAAACAGATATAAATCAAGTTTCTCATATATGGTTAAATACCAATCTTAAAGCACATTTTTTTATTCCTGAACAATACTGGATAAGTAATTATGAATTTGTGAAAGAAATGTTGCCTCAATCGGAAGTCTATGTGTATGAGAATAACAACAAAATTCAAGGCTTTATAGGTTTAAAAGATGATTATATTGAAGGTATTTTTGTCGCTGATGAAATGCAGTCTCAAGGCATAGGTAAAAAATTGCTGGATTATATCAAGAATAAAAAAGCCAAATTACAATTAAATGTATATCAAAAAAATGTCAGGGCAATATTGTTTTATCAAAGAGAAAGATTCATTATTCAAAGTGAGCAGTTGGACGAATTGACCGGCGAAAAAGAATATATAATGAACTGGGAATCAAATTTTGAAAGGTAATAATGTGTAATGCGTGTTATATCTTTCGTCAGGTATACTTGAAAAGGCGAAAAAAGTAAATTGGAATAAGCAAAACAGGAATGAATATTTTGTGTTCTTTTGCATCAACGGCTATACGGAAAAAATGCAAAACTTTGCAAAACAAAATTCAAATATCGTTTTGTACTGAAATAAATACAAGTCTTGTAAAACGGCACCGATGCTTAATTAAGCATTGGTGCTGTTTTTCTTTTCACCAAAAAATCTATGACAATCAAAATTCATTGTATTATTAAAATAGAAAGTGAGGTTATGCCTTATGATTGCAAAAATTTTAATAATGCTTGTTATTTTTCTCATTGTCAACTTAATTGTTGATGTGATTTGTAAAATAAACATTACACTTTTGAGTGTGCTAATAAAAGCACTGTGCTTTTTAGGGATTTTGTACTTACTGATAAATTGACGGCAAACTTAAAGCTGGAGGTTATATATGAATGATAATAATGAAATATGGAAAAATGCCCTTGAAATTTTAGAAAAGATTAATAACAAAACGGCATTTAATCTTTGGATTAAATCAATTACGGTTAAATTTGACGGAAATACAGCATATTTGTTTTTTACTAATTCTCTTAGTAAAAACATTGCTGAGAATATGTTGTGCGAAAGCATCGAGAAAGCAATTAAGATTTCTTCAAACGGAATCATTAAAAGTTTTAAATATATGGATGTTAATAAAAATGAATAACACAACTACACCAACAGTGCAAACTTACGAAAATGAATATATAAATATTTCATTTTATGGCGATGAGGTTGAATGCAAGGTATTAGCCATATATCGCTTTATGAGCAACGATTATCTGCTTTACGGTTTTGAAAATGGTGAAAAACTCAATGTTTATGCCGGAATAGTAAAAAGCACTAACGATATTACTTATCTGGAAGAGCTTAAAACAGAAGCTGAATTAGAAATTGCAAAAACAGTAATTGATAAATACTACAATGAATATTTCAAGGAGGGAAATTAAATGAAAAGCAGAAAAACAAAAATAGAAACCGTTATAGGTGCTCTCATCAGCACCATTGCGGCAATGGGACTTTTAATTTTTAATGGATTTATTATTGATGATGTTCAGTTTGTTAATGAAACGTTAGCCGTTTGTATTATGGGTTTCACCTTGCTTTATAACATCATTTTTAATGAAGAAAATAATTTTATTTCAAAAATAATTCCTGTACTTACATCGCTTTATCTTTTTATCAGACTCGGAATTAAACCGTTGCTCTCGTATAACATAAATGATATTGCCGTTACGGTATTGAACGCTGTATTCTATGGCATTTTATTCGCATGCTTTACGATCTCCATTATCAGCAGGTTAACCTCAAACAAAATAGAATATGAAAAATACACCATCCCGGCTTGTCTTATCGAATCCGCAATATTGATGTATTTGGCATGTTTCAAGGGTGCCGACAGTTTCATTATGTTAATGCCGATTTGTTCACTTCAGCTTTTTGTGCATATGTGGACATTATACTATGAAGAACAAAAAGCTTATGAACACTTGGAGGGAATTAAAAATGAAGAATACACAAAAAATCAGTAAATCAAAATATATAGCTACATTTGGGTGCTTTCTTGTAAGCATAGTTTCTTATATAATCTTATTTGCGAACATAGACTACTCTTTTATGTCAAAAGAATACACGACATTATTAACTATAGACGTAGTAATTTCTGCTTTAAACATAATGTTATTTTTCACTGCGATTTTGCCTGCGAAGATTAAAGCAAAAATGTTCAAGTCGACACTTGATACCAAAAGGTACGCCTTAATTATTCTCTTATTACAAGCACTTTTCTCATTAGCACACGCTTTTTTCAACTTTAGTTTTGAAGCAATACTAAATGCATTTGTTTCAGTAAATAACATAAATGCAATAGCACTACCTATACTGTTGGCAGGATTTTATCTGTTTTTACTTCTTACAGAATATCACGAATGTTCAAAAGTGCCGATATATATTTTCGGAAGTATGTATCTGATTTTAAGCGTTGTTGTGATTTTGAATAGCCAAAATATCATTCCGTTTTTAATACTGTTACCACAAATATTTTTTGTCATAGTATTTATGTATGAATCATCAAAAATGAGCAGCATATCCGCCTTGATGTTTTTCAAATCACAAACACTTGAAACTGAAAGTGAAGAAATAGATTGCTATTGTTTTTATGCAGAAATGGATGAAAACAAAAACTTAATTTACTATTTCACAGACCCTGAAACCGATAAATATTACCTTTACACTCAAGGTGCAACAAAAGAAATTACAAACAATTCTGCTCAAAACACCGACGATGCAGCACAGCTTGCAAAAAATGCGCATAACAACTTAATTGTGCTCTCTCATAAATTAGATAAAGAAATAGCCAAAATAAATAACGAATATTACTAAAGTGAAACCCTCGGCTTGTATCCGCCGAGGGTTTCGCTTAATCGTCAAATGTTAGGTACTTAGTATAAATTTCTGTTTGCTTTTGAATAATATCTTTAACCACAGCAGATATGCCTAATATGCAATCTATATTAGCATTATATAAATTCAAATCATAAATTGGGATAATTAAATTATCAATTGTGTTTTGCTGGTCAGATTTGTGTATGTCATATAATCTGATAAGATATGTAATATCACAATAATAACGTGGTATATAATAGTGAATTTGATTTCTGTAAGGAATTAAAAGACAACCATCATAATACTCGTTCTTATATTTAATATCAAACTTGTTGTCTAAATGGATATAGCAACTTTTTTCACCATTATAATAACTTATTCCTGAATCACAAGGAAAACACCAGTTTTTGAAGCCTTCAATATACTCTTCTTTATTTAACAGATATTCATTATAATTGAAATCATCCTTATTATTCATGAATAGATTATCACGGCAATTGATTATAAGCTCCACAGTTTCTTCTACAAAACTAGAAATAGCAAATATCCAATTTTTACCAACAAATTCAAAATACAACGACTCCAGTAATTCTATTATAGGTAGTATCTGCCGTTCTACAATTTGTCTTGATATTTTTCCCAATGAATAGTTAGTTGATGTATTATATTTATCAATTACATATTTTATAGTTTCTATCCATGGAAAATGCTCAATTGCATATAGATATAATTTTGAAAACTGAAACTTAATTTTTTTTACAAATGATAATTCTCCACAATGCTTATTGTTAAATGATGTGACCACATAAACACTATTACCTAAAAGCACATATAAATTTTCGTCTCTTTCTAAAATATTAACATTTGCCGAAGTTGTCAAATTAGCATGATTATATTTTAAATCAACTTCTATTGCCATTAGTGAATTAAAATTTTCTAGATTCATAACTCTTCTAGTAATTCCTGTAAAAAACCAATCCTTTGCGCTAATTGAATAGTTTAATTTCACTGTTCCACAATAACGCGCAATATTCCCAAAAATAACTATTGGACTTATATAAAACTCATGTTTTTTTGATAAAATAATATTGCTGTTTGTAATCTTTGATCCAATACGTTTTTTGCTAATTAAATTAGTTAATTTGCCACATTCAATATTTCTCTCTAAATAATATAACTGCCAGTTTACAAAACAATCAATATTATCTGTATTAACTACGAACTTAAAATCGTTTTTATTCATGTTAAAATAATAGAGATTACCGATCAAAGACGGATAATTTTTGCGATATATTTCTTTAGTGGAATCATTGAAGCAAATTGACCTTAACGGCTTACCGTCATTTTCAATAAGGAATTCGATTTCATCACCGTCTTGCACTGCATTACTGATTTTCAAATGACTGTTCACTTTGCATACCGAAAGCAACTTTTCATTTTCTGCATCAAACAACAAATAAGCATTTCCGTAATAAGAATTTTCATCTGAGCGAAGCAGCACAAAGTTTTCCTGTTTACAGCAAAGCGTACCATATGAATCGAATTTATCAACAGAATCCTTTTTACTTTTTTTAATACAAGACGAAACTATATTTTTATCATAATTCAAGCTTTGACTAATGATACCGTTTTTTATTTTCACTATCACAGACGAATACAACTCACTATTAGTACTAATAACAAAGCCAGTATCTTTTTTATAGCCAATATCAGTAAACGGACTCGATTCATCACTAAGCGTTCTATAAATAACGGTTGAATACTTAACATCCCAAATATTAACCGCACTTTTATTACCGGTTGCAAAATATTTTCCATCTTCGCTTATTGCAAAGAAATTCGGCGTTTCGCTTTCCAAAGGAACAAAACAAGCGTCATTGCATAATGAATTTGAAAAATCCGTATTGACACATTCCTTGCCTATAAAATTACACAAACGCAAATCAAGGTTGTTTAAATTACAAGCCTTAAAGCTATTTTCATAAAAATATAATGTATTAATCAAATTTGTGGTTTTAACAATATCATCACAGGATTCAAAGCACCTGTTAACATTACCGCCTTGGGTTGCTCGCATCGAATTCAATTCGGTAAGCAGACTGCGTTTATCAATTTCATAAGACAGAAACTTACAAATCTGCTCACTGAAAATAAATTCATCAAACACATCAAAGTTATTGCTGTTTACATCTCTGCCGATTTTTTTAGCAGCGAAATAATCAACATATATTTGATTTGAAAAAACAAGCTTTTGACTGCTTTTTTCATATTTTGCAATGCCATATTTTTCAAGCATTAAAGCATCGGCTTCAAAATCATTTATATGCTTTTTACCGAAAATTCTTGATACTAAACGAACTTTACCATTATGCGCCAAAAGCAGTTCAACAAGTTCTTTTTCAGCAATATATTTTGTTTTATGCTCTGCACAATAATATGCAGTTTTTAAAACAAAATCATTATTGAGAACTTCGTTAAATCTCCTGTCCATAAGCTGATGCTCTGAATTTATCATTACATCGTTAGCAGTATTCGTCTTAATCAATTCAATATACCATCCGAGCATTAACGGAGTTGATATTATTGAATAAACCTGTTCTTTAAGATTTTCGAAATCAAATTTAGGTGAATCCTTAAATTTATCCTCTAAAATAGATATTATTTTTTCTTTTGAATGCGGTTCAAGTTTGAGCACTTTGAAATTTTTAAACACTTTGCCGTCATTAAAGGCAGAGGAAACAATAACGCAACAACCCATTTTGACAAAATTTTCTATAATATTTGTTACATCGGCAACACTTTCATTATTAAAAGCGTCCTCATAATGGTTTATAAGCAAAGCATACTTAATGTCAGATTGTGCTGAAACCATGTTATAAAAGCGTTTAAAAAACTCAATAGAACCCAAATAACTTTTTTCGTCCTTGAAAAAATATTTCTGCAATTCAGTATATAAATCTTTAGTATTTAACGCAGCCGCATCAATATAGCACGGCACAACATCGTTCTCATTCTTTAATGCTTCAAATAATTTTAAAAGAAATTGAGTTTTCCCATATCCTGCCGGTGCAATAAGTGCCGTGTTTTCATAATTTGATTTTTTCACATGTTTAAGCAAATCAAAGCCCATTTTTTCATCTCCTTAAATCACCAACATTATTTTATCATTACACAATTAAAAATACAATATCCGTGTTTTCACCAAAAAATCAAAGCACTTAATTATTTGATATATAATAGTTATAGAAACAACAGGCAAAAAACAATTTCAAAGGTAAAGCGTTGTTTCACCAATAAAACAAAACGCCAAAATATATGATATATAATAATCATAGAGACAGAAAGTGAAAGAATTTTTAGACGCTTGAAAATGTCTCACCAGAAAAATATATATCACATAAACGCAAGTTATAATATACTTGTAAAGGAAAATTAAATACAAATTTCTTTTTCACCAAAAACAAAATACCATTCATAATGAATGATATAATGAAAATGAAAACAGAACATTGAAAAGTTAATATATGAATTATGCTTTATGGTCAACTCGGTTATAAAAGCGGCTCCACCGCTCCGAGGCGCAGGGTAGTACTCAGTTAATATGCATAAGGATACTTTTGCAAAAAGGCTGCTAATCATTAGCGATAATGATTAAGAAGAAGAAAATCCTCAACAGTAAACCGGTGGCGCAAAGTTGATCGTATTGAAAAGCACGGAACTTCCGGGTGCAATAATACACGCTCGCAGTGCGAGAATAAACCTGAAAGCTTATCGGCGTGGCAGCCGATGATTACTCAGGTAAAGCCATCAATGCACTTTGCCTTGGCTTCGAGAAATCGGATATAACGGAAGACTCCGGTAATGGTAGCCGAACGGCAATAAATGAAATTTTACCTAATTGAATGGTCGGTGACATTTGCAGGGAACCTATCCTGTGTAAGATGTGGTTTTTAAAACTGGGGTAAGTAGTTAGGGATAGCTCCCCGAAGCTCAAGCTTATCTCCTTACTTGCTGAAGATCAATGCGTGAAAACAATGTACGGCGAAGGTCGGACCATAAAGTATAGTTGATATATTAACTAAAGGAGATGTAAATTATGAAACAATCCGACAGAATAAAGTATGTACAAAACTATTTGAATAATCCTTTGAGAAAGGAATACGAATCTAAAGAAAAAGATATAATGAAAAACAAACCTATAACGTATCATATTTTAACAGCAATTTCTTTTTTTCCGCTTTTTATGATACTCGGATACTTCATTATCTTTATTTTATATGAAAATGACTTACTTGAATTTTTGAATCTACACGATTCGTTTTCGATAGTTTTGCTTGGTCTTATAAATCTTCCAGTTGCTGTATTTTTACCGTTTCTTCTTGATGACGCCAGAACGAAAACACTTACAAATCACAATAAAAATGCGTTAAATAAATTAAAAGATCAGTATTATGATAAAGGTTTATTTGTAATAAAGGAAGAAGAATTATACAAACATTCATGTTGCGAATATGATGACATTTATGAAATGTATGTATGCCCCGTCACAAAAAAGATGATCGGATATTCTAATTTAAATTTTTGCAAATCTCCCGGCAATTGCAAATACTGTAAAACATTTGCAGTAAATCTTGTTGGTCCACAAGCAGCTAAATATTGGGGATACGAATTCAAAAAGTAACTTATTCAGGAGGCTGTTATGATTTACATTACAGGTGACACGCATGGAGACATAAACAGATTTTTTGATATTGGTGCACTCGATACCAAACTTACCGAAAATGACACTCTCATTATTTGCGGAGATTTTGGCTTTGTTTGGTTTGATGAAAGTACCCCTGTCGGATTTAATCAGGATAAGGATAAACTTGACAGATTATCACACAAGCCATATACAATTCTGTTTGTTGACGGCAATCACGAAAATCACGATAGACTGTCAAAGTTCCCCGAAGTTGAAAAATATGGCAGCGCCGTGCACAAAATCAGAGACAACATTTATCATCTTGAAAGAGGTAGGATATACACCATTGAGGGCAAAACATTCTTTACTTTCGGCGGTGCATATTCTATTGATAAATATATGAGGCAAGAGGGCATTTCTTGGTGGAGTGGCGAAATTCCTAATGACGAGGAATACAAGCGTGGTATTCAAGCAATTAAAAATGCCGATTATAAGGTTGATTATATCATTACACATACTTGCCCATCCGAAATAATTAAAATGTATTTGCGCCACATTCCCGACCCTCACGACGGTGAACTGACCGGATTCTTTGATTATCTAATGTATGATGTCGATTTTAAACAGTGGTTCTTTGGTCATTGGCATACAGATGATTGTTTTAATTTTTCGTTGCACGAAAACGCCAAAAAGTTCAGAGCATTGCTGTTTGATGTAGTTAATATAGAAGAATACGAGGAGGTAAAAAACGATGAATGCTGAAGACAATGTTTTTTATGTCACCGATGATAACGGAAAACAAATAAGAATGGAGGTTCTGTTTACATATGATGATACAGAAGAAGGACTGGTTTATATAGTCTATACGGATAACACTCTTGATGATGAGGGAAATGTTAACACATATGCATCATATTTTTATCCTGATGAAGACGAGCCTCGCTTAAGAGTAATTGAAAATGATGAAAAGTGGAATATGATAAAAGATATTCTTGAATCATTAAACAAAGGCGAAATTTCGGACTGAGAATTTCACCAAAAATAATATTAACTCTTATAAACATTGTATTATAAAGTTGCAGACAATTAAGTTTGTCTGACAAATTTATCAAAGAAAGGAGGAAACGATTTATGTCTTGTTTGCACATTCAATATGATGGCGGTGATTATAATTGCTATCGTTGCGATTTATGCGGGAAAAGATGGGATTGGGGCGATGCTCATGTAGAGCATGTCTGTAAAGACGGCGAAAGCTACCGCCATTGTCCTATTTGGGAAAAATACTCGTATTAATGTTGCGTAATCTAAGCATCCTGCGAGGAAATTCTTCGCAGGATGCTTTTTTATACCATTAACTTCACAAAGCGGAATTTCACCAACAGTAATTAACACTCCTATTTCAGTGTTAGAATTAAATTAAAGAAAAGGAGTGATTATTTATGGCAATAAGGCCTGTATTTATAGAAAGTTCTAAACCGCCTTATTTTAAAATGGTAAATATTGAATTCAAATGGAATGGCGGCTTTGCAAAATGCCAATCACAGAAAAACATCAATGCAATTCACACAGCGTTTTTAAGTAATTATCCGGATTGCGAAATATTAGAAATCTCCAGTAAATCAACGAAAGAAATAGGTACTAAGCTAAGTGCGTTTTCTCTTTTAAAATATGTACCATCAATAGATAAATCTATACCGGTTGAATGTATTTATCAGGGCAGCAAGGTGTTTTCTAACGGTGGACCATATACAGATTTGTACCTGAAATCACCTAAAGAGGCAAAAACAGACGGCAGATTAAAATCAAGTGGTCAATTGAAAGGATTTTACTTTGAAAACATCAATTATCCGCTTGGAAACGATTTTACTTTTTATGATTATATTTATATTTCTGCTCTCAATGAAAATCCTATTCTTGCAGGAGAAATAATAAAATACTCTGCATTTACCGATATTATTTTCACACCGCAAAAAAGTATAAACTGCCAAGCAAAATCAGCTGCAATATTCAAATCATTATATAACAACGACCTGCTTGATACAGCAACCGATTTTGTTAAAATATCATCATTATGCGAAAGCAAAATTTTCTAAACAACAGCATAGGCTGTCTCTAAAACGAGACAGCCTATTTTAACATTATTCAGTTTCGTCATCCACAACCACGCAATCGCATAATAAATCTTCGTCAAAGCCTTTCAGCTCGCCAGCAAATTCTTTTGCAATATTTTGGGCGTTATCAAGCATCACTTCGGGATGCACACCTTTGTTTTGATAGATTTCCTTTAAAATGATCAAATCATTGTATAAATCATCAATAAATTTATATCTATGCTTGCTTTTAAGTGTTATTGTACGTTGGATTATCTCTTTAAACTTATTCCACATTCCAATTGAAATATCAATTAGTTCGCTTGAATTAAGAATTTCAAGTGTTTCAAGAGAAATCATTTTTTCTACATTTTGATTCAAATGAGCAAGAAAACGATATGTATCTTTATCAGGAAATACAGTATCTAAATTATCACCAAAAACAAAAAGACTAAGTAATGCACCAATCGAATAATAATCTGACTGAAAATTTATTTGAGAAATGGTATTTTGAATCACTTCAGGAGCAGAATAAAAGCGTGTACCTGTTTTATTAGACACTGATTTTCCGTCTTTTAATTTTTTAACCGAATCAAAATCAAATAATTTTAACCTAAAACCTATTTCATCTTTTTCAAAAAGAAAATTATGTGGATTTAAATCCGTTAAGATAAAGCCATTATTATGAAATTCTTTTAAAATCAAACATATCTTTGCAAGCAAATCTATTTTATCTTCCAATGATATTTGACTTAAATTTGATTCTATGTCTTCAGAATCATACGGATAAAGAACAAAAGCACAAAACTTCTCTTCATCAAAATAAAAATTGGTTTTTTCCGTCGACTTATTTTGTACGATTGCAGGCGGAATAACACAATAATTCTTAAGAAAGCCTTTATTTTCTGTCAAATTTAGCAAAATGCTTCTGCTTTCTTGAAGCGATTCAATATATTTATTATATTCTGATTTTAATTTTTCTAATTGAGCTGGTAAGACATGCGAATATCCGTCGCCAATAAACTCATAATCAAAATTTCGCGGTAAAAACGCCTTTAACAAAGCATACTCTTGTGTAGAATCTTGGTACTTAACCCTACATTTATATGCCACGCAAGTACTTCCTCTTCCCAATGGTTCGGAACAATCAATTATTGCTGTACTATTTCCAAACGAAATTATAGTTCCTTTTTTTAAAAATTCCATAAAGAATTTTCCTTTATCAAATACTAAAGTGAAATAACCTTTTTGAAAGTTTCAATCGGATTTGTTGAACAAATGCAAAAAACAATAAAACGCTCAAATGCATTTGGCAAATACAAATCTGAAAAGCCACAAGCAGAAAGTTCAAAATTACATTGCAATTTAAAATCATCATACACTGATTTTAATAAAGGCTTATTTTCATCCAAATCATCGATAAAATCAGCCCATTCGCCGCTAAGACAATATCTGTAAAACAACAACAAAATAATATTTTCCTTAGTAACCTCTTTTTTACTATTTAAAATTTCAGTTAAATCTTGTGAAGTAGGTAATTGTTTTCTCAAATAAGAAAAAGTCTTTTTGGCATTCTTTTTAAAGTTATCATCCTGATATAATTCTTTGATAAAAGATTCAACAGAAACTAATTTGGCGTTTTCAAGTTTTTTGCGATATTTAAAATCTATTTCATCAAAATTCCAAAATAAGCCTTGTTCTTCAATTTCGGTTTTTAAATCATCTCTTAGATAAGTTTGATTATTGTCTCCGATAATTTTAACAATTTCGTCGTAAATATACTTAAATTCGATTGTAGCAGTCATTGATTTAGTATTCAATGGCAAGGATACCAAAAAAGAAAGCAATTTTTCATCCGTGTCAACATTTTCAAATTTTTGTGCAAGTGAGGATGTATCTGCATTATCTTCTCTGTCAGTCACATCATTTTCTACAGAAGATTCATACTTTTGAATCAAATTGTTATAGTGTTCACATACATTTGTGTGGCCTTTAATGCAATAAGCCAATATTATTTCGTATGGGTCTTTAAAATTAATTTCCCTTTCACCACAACAGTGAACAAGTAAATATAACATTTGCTCATATGTCAAATTCAAAGCTAATGAAATAACAAATATTTTGTTACGATTAAAGTTTGACCTATCTTTTCTTGTTAAAAGATCTTCTACATCTTTGCAAGTATATTTGGGATTCAACTTAATAGAATTTTCAGAAACATTGTCCCTTATTGCTTCTCTGATAAGTTTATTTCTCATCTTCATAATTTTCACATCAGTTGTGTCGCAATTATCACCAATAGTTTTAGCATAATCACTTTGCGGGAATATTTTTTTTATAAGTCTATTATAATAGAATTCCGGCTTAATAGGTTTAATACCTTTAATTAATTCTAAAACATCATCGTTTAACAACTTGTCAGTTTCTTGCATTTGTTCATAAAGAACCTCATTCATTTGTTGAGTCATTGTTCCGTCTTTTATTAACATATTATTTACCTCCCCAATAATATCATTTTAATTGTATTATACAGTTTTTAATTCACTATTGCAACTTATTTTACAATATGTGCAATCATCTTTTTTGTCGATTATATTATCTAATCCGTTCAATAATCCAAAAAGTGCACTGCTTTTATAAGCATTCTCGTAGAGCCCATCACTTGCAACAATAAATGTATCTGAAGAAGCTATTTTTAATGATTTTATTCTCAAATGATTAAGTACATTTGGAGAATTAACTACATAAGTATAATTTTTAGTAGCTCCGTTTTCAGGATAAGACAAAATTCTATTATTTCCATTGCTTATTTTAGCAACTATACCATCACCAATATGTATAATCGTAGCGTTCTGATATTTAGTATCTATAATCATCATAACTAACGTACACTTCATTTCTGACAAACTCACTTCAAACTGTAGTGCTTTTTTTCTTAAAGAATTTTGGATGCCAAAAATCATTTTTTTACATGCAGTTCTTTTGTTGTCACTAAAAAAAGCAGAGCAATACTTGTTGAAAAACTTTTCAGCATATTTGATAGTACAGTCAGCTGCTTGCTTAGCATATTTTGATGAGCCACAGCCGTCGCTGATAGCACAGAAAAAATAATCATCTTTCATGCCAACTTTGATTGCATCTTGATTTTCTATGCCGTGCTGCTTATGGTATGTGCCGGCTTCACTATATATTTCATAACTGATTTTATTATGCAAAAATTTTTTCTCCTTTCATTAAATCGGTGCAATGCACCGCTTCACTTTTTATCAATCATCAGTAAATTTTGATTCAAATTTTGCAAATGCCAAATTTCTAATTTCATCATCTGGTATCAATGCAAAGAATGCAAAACTGTTTGGTCCTACTTCATTAATAATATCGGTCAAAAGCAAACTATATCTTTTGATCGCCTCTAATTCCTCAGTTGACGGCTTTCCGTTAATACGAGAAATATACATTATAAACAGTTCATTAAATTGTTTAAGCGCTTCCATATCATCCTTTGATTTAAAAAGTGCATCAAATTGTTCGTTAAAACTTGAATTAAGCATATTTTTTGTAAGCATATTTTCATTACAATCTATTACAACAAAAAACATTTTCAGCATTGATATTGGATAATTAAATTGTCTATATCCGGATTTGAGTGTCAGCTCAAAAGGCTTTCCTGTTTTATCGGCAATATACTCGTGATCGGATTTTGGCATAACAATTCGGTTACCGTCAACATCCATAACATAAAGATGCTCCGCAGCAATAGAACATAGTGTTTCCTCAACGGAAGTGCACTTTCCGTCCCATCCCAAGAGTACTTGCATAAACGCTTTAAAATAAGCGATAGTGATATAATCCTCTGATGTATCTCTGCTGTCTGAAGCAATATAAAGAACGCCATTGTCAATTTTATAAAGCGGATTTATCGGTGATAAGTTTTCCTTTGTAGATGGTACAAATTCCTTAAGTCTTGAACAAAACACATCACATTTTTGTTCCAAGTCCTCCGGTTCAAGATATCCATAATTTAGGCAAGCAATAAAAAACTTGCGAATATAAAGCATATCGTAAAAGTCAAAAACACAGCCATGCTTTTTTGCAGCCCTTTCTACAATACCTTTAATAGGAATTTGAATGTCTTTTTTTTCGTTATCCATAATAACACCTCTTTACCTATCCTGCTCTAAAAGAGCAGGATGAATTATCAGTTTTCGTTTTCTTCGAGTTCTTTCTCTGCAATCATATTATCCATTTGGTTTAAAAGACTTTTAAACAAATTATCGACTTCATCGTTTTTCTCTACAGCACTCGATTCACTTTCATCATGTTTATTAGTCTCTGCCTTTTCAAAAAGTGCTTTATTACGCTCGTCTCGGCACTTTTCAGCATATTTATCAAGTTCAAAAATCTTGTACTGCCCTGTCTTTTGAATCTTTGATTTAGGTGCCTTAAATTTTTTGTATTCGGGATACAAGTCATAAAAGAGCAGAAACTTGTTTATGTACTTATATTTGCCGTTAAGCACAAGCGCTGTAAGTTTTGGCATTTGTGCAAGCTGCTGTGCACTGATAATAGGCTCCTCTCTGTAAGTTCCGCCATTTTTTACAGTTTTATATCCGCACCTTTCCGACATTTGTTTAAGCATTGCAAAATCATTTGATGAAAAGCAAATATGAATACCAATATTATCAAGAATAGAGGCGGCCTTGCTTTTACCATAAAGGTCATCAAGTTGCCCTGTGCTTTGAAGCACAATCATACAACGAACACCACGTTCTCTTCCAGCAGAGAGCAGTTGTGAGAGATTAGAAAAGGCAAATCCAAATGAGCCCAACTCCTCAAGAACTACATTCATTCTGATCGGAAGTGTGCCGCCGCAGGCTCTGGCAAGCGAAAGATAGTGTGTAATGATTTGCTTAACAATCATTCCGCCTACTACATCTTTCGCCGATGTTTCATCAGGAATAATGATAAATATTGCAACCTTTTCATCGGGCTTGAGAGTAGAGATATCAAGTGTATTTTCAGTAGTGGAAAGAAATTCTACAAGCCCCTGTGAACGAGTAAGCTTAGAAAGACCGGTTTTAGCTACGGAACCAATACTGTCACGTGTATCATTAGGAGCGTTTACATATGTGGTAAGGTTGTTCTTAGCAAGAGAATTATCCGGAAGATTTTTGTACAGCGACTTCAAATGAGTTAATGCGCCGTATTTTTCTTCGCCCTTGACAATAAAACTTTGAAGCGAGGCAATATTAACTTCGTTTTGGTCGGTTGCAATATCCATAAGGCTATAAATACAGCCATCCAGAAATTCCGCCCCGGAATTACACCAATACTGCTCTTTTGATTGAGGGTCTTCGCAAAGAGCATAAGAAAAATCGTGCAGAGCCGAGGTTGCTTGATCGGCTCTTTCCAAATTTCCTGAAGTATAATCTTTGTAAATTTGCAAAAGCGGATTGTATTTAACAGGCGATTTATAAGGATTTGCCAGATCAATACAAATAACCCTATGAGTTTTAGCTGCTTTCCCGGCAATCGTCTTAAACACATCACCTTTAATATCAAGGACAAGAGCACTTTCACCCTTATCAATAACCTCGGCGACATAATCTTTAACACAGCATTGAGTTTTACCAGTACCGGTGCCGCCGGTTACAAGTATATGTGACTCACTGGTATCAGTGTAGGCAACCTTTTTACCTTTAGTGGCTACAATTACACCGGCTTTAGATGACTCTTCTTTTGTTTTAAAGTTTCTGCCTATTTCCTTCGGTGTTGAAAAACGTTCGTCTCTCATTATCTCTTGACCTCCTCGTTTTTAATTTCATCAACATATAATGATGTTGTTAATTTCGACAAATTCTTATCAAAGAAAGGCTCACCGATTTTAAATGCTTCGCTTAAAGATGAGACATTTTTCATATTTGCTGAAAGCTGTCTTTTAAAGGCTGAAAAATCAACACCGATAAAATCAGCATAAACCTCTTCTTTGTAATGATTGATTACAATTTCCGCATAATCCTTGGCAGAATAAGGCGTTGCCTCGATTGTGCTGCTTATATCAAGGGCGTCACAAAGCCTGTCAATAAGCCTTTGCTCAGACTTATTAGGCTCTTGCGGGAAGAAAAAGAGCATAAAGCAATGCTCGGAAGCCTCCTTTAAAAGCTTGATTACAAGGTCTGTTTGCAATTCGTTCAGGTGATGTGCGAATTTACAGATATCAACACCGCACACCTCTTCATAATAAGGCTTATAAATAGCCGAATCCGAAAGACGAATACCAAGCTCTTCAACGGCCGACATAGTTGCTTCAATATTTTCAAACTCAATATATGAGTCGAGTCCCGAGGGAAAAACTGTTTTTCCATTGTAAACATCCGCAAGATATTCCAATACTCTGGTTCTGCCCTGACCTTTATCGAGCAATACGATATATGTAAGCTTCTTCTTAAAGCCAAGTTCATACTCGTTTGCATGGATTGATATTGTTTCCGCAACAGCCTTAATTTCAGGCATTCCAATAAGTGTAGTTTTCATTTTAAACCTCCTTAATCATCCATAGGATCGCCGATATGATCCACAAAACCCATTTTCAATGCATCTTCTGCAGAAAGCCATGTGTCACGATCGGTTAATGCTTTGATTTTAGCCTCTTCAAGATTAACGGAATCTGCAAGAATCTTTGTCATCTTTCTTTTGGTACTGTTAATATGGTCAGCAGCAATAGTTATATCTGATGCTTGACCTTGAACTCCTCCAAGTGGCTGGTGAACCATTATTTCGGCATTGGGTTGGCAAAATCTTCTGCCTTTAGTAGCCGCACAAGTAGCCAAGAAAGCCGCCATAGAAGCTGCCATGCCTTCAACAACAGTCGTTACTTCACATCCGGATGCGTTAAGTGTATCGTAAATAGCCATACCTGCTGAAATTGAACCTCCGGGGCTGTTCAAAATAAGCGTCAAAGGTTCTTTAGAATTCCTGCTGAGATAACGAATCTCTGAGCAAATATACGATGCCGTGTCATCGTTAATTTCGCCGATGATATGAATCGTTCTGTTTTGTGTGACTTCCGCAGTGAAGAAGTCCACCATCACTTCCTTACCATCAAGTGTTGTGATCAAGTTGGGTACAATCATAATTGTTTTGTCTCCTTTTTATGTTTTTTAACGAACTTGTCGTCAGTATTTATATTAGCATCTATAATAACAGTGCTTACTTTTTTGGTGAATTTGCGTATATTCGGCACACATTAGTAAAACTAATGTGTGCCATATCTTTATTTATTTATATTAGGGAATTTTTCAGCGACTTCCAAGAAATATTGAGCTTTATCCGTATCTTCTGAAACGATGAATACAACTCTGTTTTGCTTATGATTTTCTTCTGTATTGAACTCACCGGTATCCTTCACCCTATATCTACTATAGCTTTTTCCAATTCCGACAGCCTTAAGCTTAGAAGCATCCGCACCGAGTGAAATTAGTTTATCCATAACTGTGTCCGCTCGTTTTTTGGAAAATGTTACATGCTGTTCTTCCGAACTGTCAGTAGCAGCCGTTGAACCTGCAATTACAATGTTACACTCACTGTCATTGATTACATCGACCAACGATTCAAGCTTAGCGGTGGCTTTTTCTTCATTTAACCACTCTGTACTGTCCGACTTAAAAAGTGTGGTATCATCAAGTGTGACATCGAGATTTTTACTTCCTTTGTAACTGTCCTTTCGTACATCCACCGCCGAAACATCGGGCCAACCTGATTTATCAATTTCACCCTCACCGCCGTTATTTTCCTCGATGAATTTAACATTTCCTCCGGCTTTCTCTATAAGTGTACGATAAAAATCTTCGAGCTTACTAATGTCTGAATTGTTAAGGCTTTCCTGTTCACCCTCAGTAGCTGTTACAATCCATGTTACACTAATGTCATTCATATCCGGTAATTCCTTCCCAAGATACTCAATGTAGTTTTCTGTATCGAAATAAAGTGTACTGTCAACAAAATTTATCTTTCCTGTAGTTGAAAGCAAATTTGCACAAACAACAATTCTTTTAGTTGCTTTTTCACTACCATGGGCGAGCGAATTGACGGAACGACTCAGCACAGTTAAGGCTTTAAGCATATCGATTTCAGCCGTTTTAGGAGTGGCATCACTATTCACCGTTTTTACTGCCATTTGGGTATACATTTTATTACGACTCGCCTTGTTGTCGCTTGATGATCCTACATCATATTCGGCGGTGATATTTTTACCAACCGGATATGGATCACCGTCAATTTCAACAACCGTCAAAGTATTGTCGGTCTTTTTAAAAGCCTCTGAAAGTTCATTCGAGAGTGCACCATTGCAATTGATCGATGATGAGTTCTGCGTGTTTTGAACTCCTACGGCAGTAAAGGTTGTACCGCCCTTACTGCCACAGCCTGCAAACATTGCCGCAATCATAAAAACAGAAATGATTATTGAAAGTACCTTTTTCATAATTTATTCTCCTTCGCTTTTGGTATTACCGAGTAATTTGGTAGACACATCGGAATCTGAGAGTTCTCTTGCCAAATCCTCAACTGCTATTTTGCGTTGCCTGTTTGCCTCTGCTTCAGCTTCTACCTTGAATCCATCGTGTTTTGCGTTTTCGTAGGCTTCAAAATCCGAAGCAATTACATCTTCCAACTGTTGTTTCTCCGTGTCTTTTTTCAAACTTAACTGATTCAAAAGTGTCTTGATGGAAAACTTTTGCCTTGACTTCATGATTCCTTCGGGGGTATGTGTAATTGCCGTAGCAAGCAATACCGCAGCCGATGTGGCAAAATTCACAAAGCATAAAAAGAGCATAATGATAATGCCAAGCGTTTTATCAAGAACCGGAATAAACATATCAACATTGCTTTCTTGGTTCGAATACTGCTCTTGAAGTGTACTTTGCAAGACAAATTGCCACCCGTGTATACGGACAACGCACAAACATATAAATACAAACATCCATGCCATAACAGATATTATCAGAAACAATTTAACAGTAAAATCTTTGTGGTTTCTGATTTTTTCAATAGAATCGACCCAATAGCTTGGAAAGATGTCCAATATAGCACTTGCCGTAATTGTTAAAAGCAAATTCATGATCATATTGCCTTTGAGAATGGGGTTAAGAGTATAATAAACGGTCAAGCCATCGACCAATGTTGCAATACAAGCGATGATAAAAACTGTTGAACTCTTGTTCATAAAGTTTTGTTTATACCACAAACCTTGCTTTTTGAGGACCTTAATTTCGTCGTCGAACAGTTCTTTGCTTTTGGTTTTTTCTTTCATGAAAATGACCTCCTTTTAACCAATCAATTCATCAATCGGAATTGTGTTTATAAAATCTTCTTCGCCGGAACAGCACATCTGTTGGGCTTTAGCACCTGAGATGATTTTGCTCCAGAGATGAATTGACTCAACTTTATGTCTGTCGATATATTTATCGTACTTTTTAAGGGTCGCATCGATCAAAGGTTCCCTATAACCGGGTGAAGCATCATCGATTTGCGCTTCCGCAACGAACTCACGATTACTGTTTTCGACGGCAGCAAAGTCAATTGCATCAGGGTCAAGCGGTGAAACGAAGCGAAAATCTTGAACGTCTGCGTTAATTTTAATACGGTCATTTTCAACAGTATTGTTTTGGTGCTTTGCCGTATCGTTCTTTTTAAACATCTTCATCTTGCTCCTCCTTCATAGAAAATTTATAAATAAAAGTTCTATCAAAAACAAAATCACTAAACGGATTTGCAGTATCGTCTGCATTAATTTTTGAAAGATATATCTCAACACCCGATTCAACCTCTTGAAGTACTGAGTTTACCGAATGAGCAAATTCTTCCTCCCTGGTTTGGAGTGTAACTACGTTATCTTTGTTTGCTTTAATAATTGAATTGCGATTAGCAACCGCTTTTTCATTTACAGCCTGAATGCGCTTACGTTTGGTGATTGACATGGATTCGTCAACATCAACCTGAGGTGGCAGCGTTTCGGCCTTCGACGGATTAGCAAGTTCAGCTTTATAACTTTTGATTAAATCAAAGTTTGCAACAATAAACTGCTCGCACATATTGTGAATAATTGATACGGTGGCTTCATAAATACTGTTGATGTTACGCTCCACCTGCTGTTCACTTTTTGAATGAATTTTTGGAAAAAGGCGCAAAAGCAAAAGCCTTCTTGAAAGTGATTTTGGGATATTTTTTCTCATTGATATAACCTCCTTTTTGTGGTAATAAGATCAACCACTAACTATAAAATAACATGAAAAATATTGTGTAATTTATTATTGGTGAAAAAACACCATATCTCACCTAAGCAGAATGTTAGGGCTTGTTTCAATTTGCATATCATCAAGCAAAAGAATTTCGCTCTCAGGAATAATAATTTCACTTTTTGCAATAAGCAATTCAGAAGTTTCTGACTGTTCAATACTTGTAATTGTGTTCAAAAATTCTTTTTCGTTATACATAATAACGACCTCCTTTGTTTCTGTACTCTTATCATAAAGCCTTTTTTAACCCATCAAAAATTTTTGGTGAAAAGGAAAATCCACCTGCAAAAAGCAGATGGATTTATTCTTGTCAGTATGTAAGTTATATTGTATAATAAAAGCGAGGATGTGAATAATATGGAGAATCAAAATATCAAATATAAAGATGTGCCGCTTATAAAAGAAATTGAAAAATGCAATGATGATATTCTCTACTACGGCGAAGGTGGCATAGGAAAAACAACGCAAATGCAACTTGCGTTTAATTATTTTTCATCCAAATGCACTAATACTGTGCCTATTTTTTTAGATGCGGATGAAGAAATCGATTTTAGAAAAGCCGATCCTCTCATGAGTGCTATAGCCAGTAAATATCTTGGCTCTGATATAGAAACAGATGATATTTGGAAGCTCTTCACTAATAACTCACCAAGTTCTGCAAAAAATTACACCTACATAATATTCGTTGACGGTATAAACGAGCTTACACAAAACAATAAGGGTTGTTTGATTGAAAAGATAACACATATAATTGATGAATCAAAAAACACCAGATTTATTATATCCTCACGCATTAAAGAAAACTTAGGTTTAAGATTTAAAAATATAGCAATAAAGCCTCTTGAAAAAAAGAATATTTTAAAATATCTCGGTGAAAACTACGGAACAAATGACAATTCCAAAAATATTAACGACTCATTAGTGGAAATTTTGCAAATTCCGCTTTATTTAAGTGTGTTTAAAAACACATATAAAGGCAGCGATTACAAGCCGAATATTTATGATGAAGGCACTGTAAGAAAAGCTGATATATTGGACAGCTATATCCAAAAAATTCTCCATGAAAAGCGTAAAACTAACGCTGCCGATACTGTATTATTTGAATTTATAGTGAAATATTTTTTGCCTGCTCTTGCTTTTGAAATGGTTAAAGAGAATATGTTTAGCATTGATTATGATTCGGCGGATAGATTCTGTGAAAGCACAAAATATTTTAAAGGAATAGCCAAAAGAAGGTTTGTTGATTTTAATATCAACAGTGCCGATACTATTTGTGTTTCAAATTGCGCGCTGCTTGAAGCGCATAATGATGTGTATACATTCCCGCACCAAATTTGGCGTGACTATTTTTGTGCAAAGCACATTATCAACTGCCTTAATGTTGCTTACAGTGAGCAAATTCAAAACGACTTAGAAATCCCTGTTGACAATGAAATCAGGGGTTTTGTCGGCCAGCTCATTTATACTTATGACGAAAAACTTCACTATTCAAAGGAAGAGCATTTTCCGCCTGAAAAATCCGACAGAATGTGCGAATGTGATTTTGAAGCAAAAGATAATTTGGAAGATTGGGACAAGTCCCCGATTGAGCATTATATGCAGCAGCATAACTTAGAGCAAGAAAAACAAAACCAAATTTCTCCGTTAGTAACTTGCAATTTGATAGAAATAATGAAAGATTCGAGGAATAATAAAATTACTTGTTGCTATTCTAAATTAAACCTATTACGAGTCTTTTTTATTGATTGTAATTTAGAAAATTCGTCTTTTACGGATAGTTATATTCTAGAAAAGGCATTCAAAAACACACTTTACGGAATTGAATATGTTGAAGTCGCTGTAAGTTCAAATAGTGGAAAATCATTACTTTTAATCACAAAATATAAGGAGGTAATTTTAATTGATATTGAAAAAAGAATTATAATAAGAACGGATTATTTACACGATTTTGCCAGAAAATATTTAAAAGAAAATAATCAAGGCGATTATTCATTTGAATTTGATTTTAACAATCAGCTAAGTTTTATATTATTTGAAAAAAGCTCATCAAATAATATTCATTTTTCTTTCACTAGTGCACGGGCTTATAATAGCAATGAATTTCTAATAACATTTACCGTCTCAAATAAAGACATTACATTTATATATTCAGAGGATAATCTTGTTACATGCAATACAATAAACAATGAAAAATCTAACTCTATTTATATAAATGAACACTTCCTTTTAAATGAATATCGCAAAAAAATCAAAATAGAAAATCTTTCAATATCATCAAAACATAATATTGACGGCTCTAATAGTTTAACTATATTCTACAAAAACAGCATGAATATAATGAGTTTGAAAGTTTACGAAAATGTCAAGTTATCCACTTTTTCTACCAAAAGTGAATTATTAACCATTATTAAAACAAATAATATTTGTATATATAATTTGTCAAACGGAAACATTCAGAAAATTAATTATCAACTCAATCCGGTATCAGGCAGTTTGTTTTGTGATTCATATATCATCCAAGCGTTTAACGATAATTATTTAAGAATTTTTGACAGCAAAAAAAATAACGTTAAAAAAGCAGTAAAATTGCCATATAACATTATTGATACAATTATTGCAAACAACATATTATTTGTCGCTGGCACAAATATAATTGAGGAATATAATACTAAAACATTAAAAAAAATTAATTCACATAAAATTTCTAACATTAAATCAATAGAAAAAATCCATAATTCACTATTTGTTATTCACACAAATTCTTGTGATCACATATTTTTAGTGAGTGAAAAGGGTGGAACACAAATTGCTATCGAACGACAATCTGTTGAATATAAATATTCCAAAGAACTCAATTTAGTTAGTTTCATATCTGAAAATCATTATAATACAATATGTTTATGTGAGCAAAATATAGTAGAAAAGCATTATAGTTTCTACTACAAATTCGATAATTTTACAAAGAAAATTTACAGTTTAAAAAGTGAAAATTTCGAAATGTTTAAAGAACTAGATGATTTAAAACTGATTAATTTCTTTGAAAAGCCAAAAAAGCACAGTACTTTATTATATGAAAAACCATTTATAACTAAATTATATAAATACCAAAATCAAGCCTATGTTGCAGGTTATGCGCCATATTACTTGTGTTCAAATAATAACAAGGGAATATACATATTGAAATTAAATGAAAAAAGCACAACGATTAAGTTGGTTAAATTAATCAACATCTCAGACTTGGTCGAATTATTTGATGACATATCAATATATTTTGAAGAAAATTTTTTATATGCTATTTTCCGAACAAGCAAGTGCATAATATATAGAATTAATCTAACAAACTATGAATATAACGTTTATTCTCTTTCAACTTATGACAAGGCTTATTTTAACAGAAAAATGTATTATAATAAAAGCAAAATAATATACAAATATATGAATGATGATTATGACGACAACTTAATTAACCAAAATATTATTGAACCCTCAAAATTATATTCCTGCAATATAAGCAATTGCATATTTAATGATAGATTTAACAAAATAGATAAAGAAGAGATTATTTATAATGGCGGAATTGTAATATAATTCTATTACTTATTTTATTAGTAGAAGTTAAAATTTGAGCATTACCATCAATGTATGCAAGTGATTCCAAGTTGAAACACACCTGTGATGCCAAATACGGTGACAATTATAAAAATTGTCCTGTATATAAAAATTCATAATTAAAAAGCAGCGGCAAGGTATGATTAACATCCTTGCCGCTGCAATTATATATGATTTATTATTTAAGTTTTTTAATCATTTTATAATATTCGCTTGCTCGATTTTTCTAGGCAAGATCTGCATTGAGCACCTTGGTACTTTGCAAACATTCTAATTATTTCTTGTGTTTGAAATAATCTTATGAATCTGATTTTTCATTTCAGGCTGCATAACATTATCAACTGTGATATATTTCACCAACTTTCGTTACAGTTTCGCATCTTGTTGTAAGCTATTTATGAAAGAGGTGATAGTGTGCAGAAAATAGTAATTGATTTAGAGAAGCGTATGATTACGCTTCCTAATTTTTACAGTAAATACTCCGATGCATTTGTTTATTATCAAGTTATGAAAGAGACAGATAATGAGACGAGCAATGAAAATTTCATATTTAGCTTTCATATTTTCAAAGAAGATGCTAAAATGAACTTACCGATTCTTATGAGTCGCATAACAGAAAAAGGTGATTTGGTTGCACCGATAGACTTAATAAATGTATATAAATTATACAATGAAGAACTTTATTTTATGAACAATGGTTTTTCTGATTTTATCATAACAACACAAAAATCCGAAAAGGGACTTACAATAAAAGACAGCGAATATTTATTAAGTCTTTTTGGAACTACATAACAAAATTGAAAAGGAACAAATATGAATTTAACTAAATATATTGGCCTGTACCAATCGTTAATAAAAGATAGCCACATCCATTTAAAACAAAACACTATATCTACGCTTAAAAGTGTACCCCCACTTTTACAAAACATTCACTTACGAAAATAGAGATGGAATATTAAACACGGGTCTGTTTATTTCCGTTAAAGAAATTATAAATAACGAATCCGAAATACTGGATATCTTTAAAGACTATTTTAAAAGTGCCTCCATAAATGAATCATCGTACAACAAAGTGAAATTTGATTTGGAATCTTTAATCATTGACAAATCGGTTGAGAAAAAATGTAATTTCAATGAAGGTCAAGAATTAACCGTATTAGGTGTATTAAAGGGGTTCGTGATTTTCAACAATGATGAAAACTTCTTCGTTTTAGATGATGACGAACTTGAATTAGAAGTAAAAGAAATATTAAGCGATTTAGATGATAAAGGATATGTATAATGAAAATTTGGCTTGACGATATAAGACCTGCTCCAAACGGTTATGTTCATTGTCACAGTGTTAATGAAGCAATCGAATTAATTAAAACCACAAAAGAGCCGATTGAATTACTTGACTTAGATCACGATTTAGGCGACTATGCTTTTGACGGTGGTGACGGAATTAAATTACTTGACTATCTTGCAGAAACTGAGCAATATTATCCCGTCAAGTTACATACAATGAATCCGGTCGGCAGAGAAAATATGCAACGACTTATCAATAGATATTGGAAATAAGTTAATCACTAATGATAAAAGAGGTTTGCCCTACATTTTGGGGTAAACCTCTTTTTGCGTGAAAATAATTTATAAATTTTTTCTGAAAACACATCAACAAAACCGAGTTTTTTCTCTGTATTATAGAGTGGTATTTTTTTTCTTTGCTGAAATCAATTGTAAACAAGGTGTAAAGAATTTTGCAAAACACCCGAACAAAATTGAAATTTTTCTCCGTATAGTAGAGGGAGTTTTTTCTAAGCACTTTTTCTTTTTGTTTTTCACTTAGCGAAATATTCTCTCAAATAATTTTAAAGGAGGTTTTCGTATGCATAATCTATACACGGTCAACAAGATTTAATGCACCGTGCTTTAGGGTTTATCGACAAAGAATATGAAAGGCTTTGATTTGAAAATTTTATGATTTTTGAAACGAAAATTGATGGATTTTGAGTGGGTTTTTGAGCGAAATTCAAGCCGTCGATTTTAAAGCAGGATAAAGGGGTATGATTTTCGGGCTCGAAATGCCCGAAAACGCCGTCCGGCAAAGCCTGTCGGCTTTTCGATTCGTAATACTTTTGCGTATGATTCCAAATTCGTATGCAGTAAGGGGCATTTTTCGCTGAATTGCTAGGCTTTTGCGTATTCACTTGAGTGTTGTCGTATGATAAATCTATTTATGAAAAATCAGGCCACGCTATGAGCAAAAATTGACGAGTTTGCTCTAAAACAGAGTAACTCGTCGGGCTTAAACTAAAAACGGCTTACAGGCGATTTGTGCAAGCCTGTGAGCGAAAACGGAGGTTAATATGAACTACAAATTTACAACGAAAGGTAAATCAAATTAAAGGAGGCAGATATAAAATCATAGTAAGCGTGTTGCCTTATGGCAGCAAAAAACGAAGTAATAAACAGTACGAACAAAACGCATAATACTGTTGGAGGTGCGTCAATGGAAGATAATTCTAAAGTGATGCAAACAACATCATACGACATCAACAACAGTCATTACGAAGTGGTTCGCATATTTGACAAGAGTAGAGATATAAAATCTTTGATAGAGGAAAATATTTCTGCAAAGAATAAGGAGGTTTTTAATTGATATTCAAACCCTCCTGTGATATACTCCGTGTTGGGTATGTAATCCTTTTTTCAAGGAGGTTTCACCAATGAAAACGAACTTGAAATTAGCCGATGCATACTACAGACTATCCGTTGAGGAGGCCAACGGCGGTGAATCATCGAGTATCACAAACCAACGAAGTATCGTCAGGCAATATTGTGAGGACAACGCTATTACCATTGTAAAAGAATTTGTTGACGACGGTTTCTCAGGCTCAAATTTTGACAGACCGGGCTTTAGCCGAATGATTGCTCACCTTAAAGACGGGCTTGCAAATATGGTTATCACCAAGGACTTGTCAAGACTAGGCAGAGATATGACCGAGTCGAGCTACTATGCGGAAACCTATTTCCCCGAAAATCAAATTCATTATATTGCAATCAGCGACAACTTCGACTCGAACGAAGTCAACATTATGGCTCCGTTCCAATTTGCGATGAACGATGTTTATCTGCGAGACACCTCTCGGAAAATCAAGCAAGTCATAAATCAAAAAAGGACCAAAGGCGAATACTGTGCCTGCCCTCCGTTCGGCTATATGAAGAATAAAGACGGCACGGCGCTTGAGCCTGACCCGAAAACTGCTCCGATAGTGCAAAAGATATTTGCCATGGCACATGACGGAAAATCTGCCAGAGCCATAGCAACGGCACTCACCGAAAGCGGCGACATAACACCGCTGAAATACCGTGTACTGTATCGTGATAATTTCGGTGAAAGAGGTGCTGCAAGAGCTGTTGATGAATGGAATTACACAACGGTAAAGCGAATACTGAAAAATCCGGTTTACCTTGGGCACACAATTCTCGGCAAAACAAAAAAGGCAAGTCTCAAATCAAAAAAGAAACTTGCCGTGCCGGAAGAGAATTGGTTTATCACAGAAAACACGCACACACCGCTTGTTACCAAAGAGCAGTTTGACCAAGCCGCCTACTTTATGGGAATGAACACAAAGAATTGGCAAGGCTACGAAAAATGCCGTTCAAGCATTTTCAACGGCTTAACATTCTGTGCGCATTGCGGCGGTGCAATGTGTTCGTCGGGAACAGTGTATAAAGGCGAGCGAATGAAATATTGGTATCTTTCGTGCAACAATATTCCAAAGCGTTCCAAAAATCACTGCGAACACGGAGCGAGAATAAAATATACAGACTTGCTTGAAATAATAAAAGCCGACCTTAACCAGCTGATTTCTCTGTCCGACGAGGACAAAAAAGAGATTATCAAACAGGCAATTCAAAGGTCGGGACAAGTTAATATTTACGAAAATTCAGAGGACAATAAATCTGCTATTAAGGGAAGAATCGAAACAATCGACAGAATCATTATGAAACTCTACAACGACTATGCAGCAGGAACAATCTCGGAAGATGTGCTGAATACAACAGCGTCGAAAATGTCCGACGAAGTTGCAAAGCTGAAAAAACAGCTATCCGAAATTGAACGCAAGCAGTCAAACGGAAACGAGATAACAAACAATTATGAAAAATTCTTTGCACTCGTAAAACAGTATGAGCATATTGATGAGCTGACGGAAGAAATCGTTCGCACCTTCATAGAGAGAATTGTAATCGAAGAAAAGGTACTGCCCGACAACAAAAAAATCGCAGGCAAAAATGTACCTTACAAGCAAAAAATCACAATCTATTACCGATTCATCGGCAATTTTCAAGAAAATATAGTTAATAGACAAGATATAGCGAGTTAGTCGAATATCTTGCCAAAATCAGTGCATTTTAATATGTAAACATACGCACTGAGAGGTTGGTGTAAATCTCAAGCAGGGCTACAACGGCGACCTTACTTCAAAGCAAGCCGGTTCTGTCGGCGGCCAGATGGTTAATGTAATGTGTCCTGTACGAACTGTGCAATTTCAGCGTACAAATTGGGCTAAAAATAACCAAATTCAGCCGATTACATACGAGTTTTGCATAGCGGTATAAAAGCCCCCTGCTCACAACAAAAACATACAAAACCATATAAATTTATTTAAATTAAGAACAACATCCAAAAGATACAAATACAATGAACACCATCTGATGTGAACTGCCCCAAATTGTGCTGACAAGAAAATGTTGTATATAAAAGCCAATTATGTTACTATGATAAAAGGAGGATAAATCACTATGAAAGAACAAAAAATTGATCTTAAAGAAATGAATAAAGATAACAATCAAGGCGAAATAGTTATTTATCAAACTGATGACGGTGATACAAAAATTGATGTTCGATTTGTTGATGAAACGGTATGGTTGACGCAGGCACAATTATGCGAACTTTACCAAACGAGCAAATCAAATGTAAGTGAGCATATTAAAAATATTTTTGAAGAGGGCGAGCTTGAAGAAAGTTCAACTGTTCGGAAATTCCGAACAGTTCAAAATGAAGGCGAGAGAATTGTCACAAGAGAGCAATTGCATTACAATCTTGATATGATTATTTCACTTGGTTACCGAATCAAATCAATCACTGCTACTCGATTTCGTCGTTGGGCAACCGAACGCTTAAAGGAATATATGATAAAAGGTTTCACCATGGATGATGAAAGGCTTAAAAATCTCGGTGGTGGAAATTATTGGAAAGAACTTTTAGACAGAATCAGAGATATTCGTTCTTCCGAAAAAGTTATGTATCGTCAAGTCCTTGACCTTTATGCGACAAGTGTTGACTATAATCCGAAAAGCAGCGAAACTATTGCTTTTTTCAAAATGGTTCAAAACAAATTGCATTATGCGGCACACGGTCATACTGCTGCCGAAATTATTTACGAGCGCGCAGATGCAAATAAACCGTTTATGGGAATGAATGCTTTTGACGGTGATTTTCCAACTGCCAAAGATATTTGCGTTGCAAAAAATTATCTTAATGAAGATGAGCTAAAGGTGCTCAATAATATTGTTTCAGGATATTTCGATTTTGCAGAAATTCAAGCTATGCGTCACAATCCTGTATATATGAGCGATTATGTTGACCAACTTGATAATTTGATTCAAGTAACAGGCGGAAAAGTGCTTGATAATGCAGGAAAAATCAGCCACAAGCAAGCACTTAAAAAAGCAAACGATGAATACAAAAAATATATGAATCAAAATCTTTCGCCCGTAGAAGAAGCGTATTTGCAGACTATTAAGCAAATAGAAAAAACTGCAAAAAAAGAATCGAATTAATACAAATTTTTTATATTAAATATCGTTTGAGCGAACCTAAAACAAAGCCGGAAGTTCTAGAGTATATTGATAATATTTTTATGAAATAAATATAAAGCAAAAGCGTTGGAGAACCAAATCTCCAACGCTTTTTTAATTGTGCATCATAATTTGCAACAATCATCAAGAATTTTCAAAAGTTATTTGCACCTACAAGAAGTTATTTTGCGTTATTATTTGCACCTATGACTTGATATGAAAATCATTATATAAGCACTTGTCAAAAAAATTATAACGAAACTCACAAAAACGAACCAAGAAGTATCCCCTCTCGGTTCATTTTTTATTCGCTTATTTTTTAAGTTCATCTAAAAACGAACTGACTACAACACTAAAACTTCCCACTTACCGTATCTCTTGCCGCTTTCTCGGCGGATATAGTTTTTATCTTGCAGGGATTTCATAATTCGTTTGATGGTTGCAATGGATTTTCCGGTTGCTTCTACAAGCTCTTGCTGTTTTATAGTTGGGTTCTTTGCCACTAATTCTAAAACCGCAAGTTCTTCTAAAGTGCAGTCTAAAGTATCAAATTGATACTTTGGAACTTTTGGGTTGATACTTTGGGAATTGTTTTCATCCACATAATCAATATGCATATATCTGTTTTTTAACTCATAATGCGTATCTAACAAAAGATTTGAAAAGAACATTTCCAAAAACTTCGCTTTCGACAATATTAAAACGCATAAATTCAGGTATAGAATTAGTGACGGAATCTTTCAAAATTCTCTCATCATTCATAACCTTTGCCTCGGCTACAACACTTGCCGGGTAAATAACTTCACTAAGCTTTGCAGAACGATATGAATTGTATTTTTTGCAAATAGGAATATTATTTATCCTGCTGACATAATCAAGCATTGCCAATAGATAAAATGCTTCCGGGTACCATTTTTTGTTCATATAATCGGTAACTTCATCAGTTTTCAAAACAGACACAATGAATTTTTTGAAGCCCAATTCTTTAAGCTGATGGCGAATATTACTCTTAAAAGCCTCGAAATCATAACGAACATCATTGTCTTTATAAAGCAAATCTTCCATCGAAACATCAAAGAATTTTGACAGCTCATAAACGGTTTTAGCGTTGCAATTTTCAAGCGTAGTTTTCCCATTGCAAATATCGCTTATAGTAGAGTACGGTATGCCTGTTGATTTTGATAAATTGTATTTAGAAATTTGCTTTTCGGCAACTAAATAATTAACATTCACGCTATCACCACCTTGTCTAAATTATAACGGTATTCCGTGATAATTTCAAGCGATAATAGTATATTCAATTTTTAATATAAATCAAACCTTTAATCATAAATTAAATTTGATTTTAAATATTTAACTTAAATATTCCGTTAATATATTTAGCATTGTTGTTTTATCATGCAATGCTAAAATTCATCTATATCATCACAATGATAAATTTTTTGACAAAAATCTTAAATATATTTTGAAAGTATCAGTCAATAAAATCATTCGTCAACAATTGATCCAATTTCTTTATTTGCAGAAAAATACCTTCTAATAATTTAACCGGAATACTATTACCTGCCATTCGGATTATTTTATCTCTTGGAAACAGTGTAGTTCCATGATGATTCGGATTATCTTTAATTATGTTTTCATAATCTTTATCAGTAAATCCCATAAATAACAGGCATTCTCTAGGAGTTAAATACCTAAACTTACTTCTACCTTCAATCCCACTATCAAAATATAAATTTCCTGAATTGGGGTTTCTGTCCTGCTTGGTAGTTATCGTTCTTATACAATCTAAATCTGTATTTAATTTGCCGTTTTTTAGAACAAATTGTGGATTATCATCCCATATTTTCTTTCTCGAAACTGTTCTATTTGGATTACAAGTACACGCTTCATCAAAATATTTATCAATAGAATAATCTATACGAAGCATATCTTTAATTTTATATTTATGATAATATTTAGAATTTCGATATTCTTGAACAATTGATGCAGGTTCTTTATCAAGAAAATCGGTAACAATTTTTCTTTTCTTTTCATCATTACCCACATATACGCTAATCATTAAAAGTCGTGGTCTATTTTGAGGCAAACCAAAATCATGTGCATTTAAGGGATAGTACTTACTTATATAGCCTAAATTTGAAAGATCAGTAATCCACTCGTCAAAATTTTTCTTATGGCGATTTGACAGCAAGGTCGGAACATTCTCCATTAAAAGATATCTGGGCATATCCTTATTCAAATCTTTCATTTCAGAGAGTATTCTTCCAACCTGCCATAAAAGACTCGACCTGCTTCCCGAATCTTTGTCTATTCCTTTATTATATCCGTGAAATGCTCCGACATTAGATAAATCTTGACAGGGAAAACTGTAGGTTAAAATATCAATGTCATTTGGCAATTCATCACCATTCAACGAATTGATATCAACATAGTTATTCGAACGAATAATAGCTGAATATATTTTTCTTAAAACCTCGACTGGATAAGCATGAAGCGATTTTATATCCATAGCTTCCTTGCCGTTATTACTTAAAGTGTACTTTGATAATTCATCTAACAACTCATCCTTTGAAAGCTCAAGAACCTTTTTGGGTACTTTAGTGGAATTATGTATTGCGTCATAGGCACAAAAAGCTTGAATATCCCATTCGCATGTGCCTATGACATTTATGTCCATTTCTATGTTTTTAAGCGCCTTAGCTTGGCTACCTATTCCACTAAAAAGTTCTACTAAATTGTACATGATTTTATATTGTTATTAAATCCTTCTCTATAAATTGCTTATTGATTATACCTGAATTTGTCGAAAAATTCAAATCTTTTATAACAAATCGTTCAATAAGCCTTCTGCTTCAACTTTTGATTTTGCATCCAAAGCAGTATTAACAGTGTTTTTATATTTGGTTGGAAGTTTTCCACTTTTAGTTGATGGAATATTTCCAGTATTAATCATAGTTATGATTTGCCTAACTGCGCTTTGTTCTTGATAGGAGATAATTTTTCTATTTATTCCCTCCAAGAGAACTTTATTCCACAGTTTTGTTCCTAAATTAAACATATCCATTAATACTTGAAGCTCATTAGTTTCTTTTTGTTCTTTAACAGCCGCCTGCTCTTTCTCTATTTGCATTGAAATCGGAATCAATTCATCCAAAAACAAAGCACTTGGTTTATATGGAACTTCAGATTTGTATTTTAACCAAGTGTCTTCTTTTTTGCAATATTCATGAACGATAACGCCGTGACTATCACAAATAAAATCATTTGTCATTTTCGTTACAATTTCAATTTCGTGCATAAATGCGTTTGATATAGACTGATTTTGCCATATTTTTTCCCAATCAATATCATATCCATAAGGAATTGTTGTTAATATTTTGGCAATAGAGTAAGGAACTATATCACTTTTATAACCACCAGCCGTGTACCAAAAGCCAGTATGTTTCTTTGCACTATCTTTATTTGATTCCAAATAGCCATCGACACTTCTAAAAACTATTGCGGCCGCAACACACTTTTTGAAATAGAATTCATTAAAAATTGCATTATTTTCTCTGTATTCTTTTTTTATTTGTGTTCCAAATTCTTTAAAAACCCAGTTCTTACCTTTTGAAACAACATTCGGTTTACATTTAATTGTGGTAAGATACATGGCAAGTTGTTCTTTATTTATAATTTGCTTTTTAGGGAACTTCTTACCAAATCGATTATAAGCATCTCTTCCGTTTCTATTAAGCTCTTGTTCTTGCTCTCTAACATATTTTTTTCTTGATCTTTCATAATACCATCCGGTAGGGATATTATACTTGACCGCAGGAGCAAGAATCTTTTTAGACATTTTTTCCATCCAAATATGAAATGGATCATTTGAAAACAAATCGGCAGCAGTTACTTTATTTTGACTGTTAGCATAGTTTGCAATGTTTTGAACCATACTATCATAAAATCTAACTCCGTCTTCATCTTCTGTTTCTCTATCTTCAATTACGGTAATCTTCATTGGAACATAAATACCTTTAAGCTCCATATTTTCGGATTTCTTTAAAACTGCCTCTGCAAGTGTTGCGGTAGTTTGACCACCATTAATAATTTGAAGGTCAACAACATTTGTAATTAGTAGTTCTCCATTCTTTGTTTCAAGCTCAATATCAGCAGCAGTTGCCGCAACGCCGTTATTATATGTAAAAAACTTTGTTGGTTCAGTATTAATTGTGTTTTTAATTCCTCTGTTAACACCTTTTTTAGCATTCGTACCTAAAAAAGCGCGCACATTTCCCTCTAATACTTTACTACCATACTCGATATATATATCTGCTAACAATTTTCCCGGAATAATTGCTATATAAGCATTATATCCTAAATTTTCTCCGATATTGCCTTTTAAGCAAGGGATTCCTTCATAGTTAAAATCTTCTTTAAAATCAATGCTGATAGGTTCATTACTGTTTAATGTTTCAAGTTCGTAAAATCTTTCAGTATTCCAAATATTTATCTCTAAAGGCTTACCTGCAAACTCGGATTTTTTTATTTTTTTATTGGTCTTAGTTGATTTTCTTTTAGTTTTATTTAACGGATCATTTCCTAATAAATCCGCATCTAATAACCTTGTACCAATATTTTTATCAGTAAGAATATAAAATTTTATTTTCAGCAAAAGATTCGGATCATCATTCATCGCATCAAATCTTTTCTTTATAAGTTTACCAAGCTTAAGACAATCATCTGAATCATCGCAATATTGAGATATATCACCATAATATACCTCATCAAGATAGTTGTACATCATCCAGTACAATTTATCAATTTGAGTACTAGTTAAATTAGATGGATTTAATGAGTTTTCAAAATCCGATATAAATAAGATTAAGCTGTGATCTGTTTCATCAAAAGCATAGCCATTAATTTGCATTTTAGATTGATTTTTTCGTGTCTTGCCAAAATATAATCTTATTGGGTCTTGTATTTCGTCAAACTCTGCAAGTAAGTCTAAAGTTCTATCAATGAATTCATCTTCCGCATCAGTTTCGCTAATTGCAGCTTCGTTTCTTATTGATTCTATAAAGTCTTTTTGGTATTCATTGAAATCCATAATTACACCTACTTTTCTTTTATTTCAAAGGGAGCCATCTCAGGCATTGATAAAACATATGAAGCGCTGCTAATGGCTTTGTTGATTTGTTTCCTAGTTAATTTTGGAAAATCATCATTAACCAAATATCTATGAAAAGAAGAAATCTCATAAACAAAAGAGTCATAATATGTATTGTATTCATATCCTTGAAGTGCAACTTTCGATAAAAAATCTTCTTTTTCTTCTGCGGTTTCAAACAATTTTGCGGTATCTAAAATTAGACTGTTTAATGATATTCCGTTATATACCTCGCTCATTTTTTCAAGTGAATAAACAACCAACTCACCATCAACATTACTATCGAGTTGTTCTAATGAAGATATTTTGATTGTTAATGTACTTCTTGAAATCGCTTTACACTCAAACCAAGAGTCTTTATATGAGAAATCCTTGTGTGTTAATTCTTGACCACTCCAACTTTTCAATGCATTTGAGAGACCGATTCTTTCAGCAAGATTTCCTTTTAAAAAAAGAATTTCACCAATTAATCCCATGATTTGTATTTCTGTTAGCAAATCTTTTTTTGACGAAACAAACATCCTTTTCCATTGTAGGTATCTTTCTACTACAGCTTGATATCCTTCTTCCTCAAGTTTTAAAGTTCTTGTTTCTTCAACTAAATCTTCGCAGAATTTATAAAACAATCCAGACATTTCATCATTTATTAAAGTGAATCTAATACTATAGTAATTGTTGTTTTTGAATTGACCAACCTCAATAACATTAGTTCCGGTTATTCTTCTTACAGAAAACTTTTTGGTTCGTAATTCTATGCACTTTCTTCCCTTGTCATCTAATCCAATATGCAATCCTAAAATGTGATTGTTATCAACTCTTGAAAAATAGCAGGGATTTTTAAATTCTTCAAAGTGTTCTTTTATAGCTTTCATATTATTCCTCTTCTGCTTCTAACTCATCTTCTTCTCTTTCAAAGTAATTATAGTACAAATTGGCTTTATACTTTTTCTTAGAAGTATGAACATTATCGTTTTGAGGGAAACCAATCGCAACACCTACAGATGGAATATCAATGTTACGTTTTCTATCTATCATTTCATCACGATATGCATTGATAGCTTTACTATTTTCACAATTTACATCTATTAGATATACAATTAGTAACGGCTTTCTATCTTTGATAAACTTAAACCAAGTGTCAGACGGATATTGACGACCTTTTTTAAACTCATCTCCATAATGCTCTTGCTTGTAGAGTGCTTTAAAATCACTAATTGCATCTTCCACTATTCTTGATGCTTTTTTATTATTGAAATCTACAATCCCGATTTGACCATCAGTAGGGCCACCAAGTTTTCCTCTTTGTCCTATTTTCAATCTTTCACCTTCAATAGAACAATTATTTCTTGATACTTTTTTGATTTTTCTACCACATAGATCAATTGTGTTTCTATCATCGTTGCCATCCATAAATGCAACATCCCACATATCAATATATTTATCGCTTTCTGAAGAAATATAATCGATAATTTGATCTTTATAAAACTCGTGGTTATATCTTGAAATATTTAATGAACATAGTAATTTAAGTATTTCACCTTTTTCAACATTTTGAAGAACATAATGCTCACCAGAGCCCTGCATCTTTTCAAATTGTTTTCCAGCCATTATTGAATCTTGAACGAATTCTTCAATTATGCTAAAATTGCGTCTGTTTTTTGTAGCATTAGAAAACAGATATGGGGTTTCTACTATCTTTCCGGCATAACCCGAGAATTCATACTCATCAGTTGCACTTCTCATTTTATTTCTCGCAGTTATTTGAAGCTCAGTACAATCATCTCTAACCCTTATACCAAAATCTTTAGGGGACATCCCTTTATCTCTCATATCCTGCATATCTTGTTTTAATATATCTGTTGCCTCTGCAATTTCCGCATACCATCTTGCCGAATCCTCATGTGTCCATATTCTAAACAGATCATCATAATCTTTTCTGTATCCAAACCATCTACCCATTTGCATTAAGACATCATATGTTGCAGTATTTCTAAAGAAATAACTGGTTAATAGTCCTTCAAGCGTTAGACCTCGAGATAGAGCAAGACCACCAATGGCAATTACACGAATTGGGGAATCATCTGTATATACTAACTTGTCATTTTTTTGAGTACTGTTTACAACCTTGATTTGTATTTCTTTAATTGCATTAAAAAGAACTTTTGCAATATCCTCCCAAGCGATAAATTCAACATCAGAGTAATGTTTTACCCAATTTTTATATATCCTGTTTATTATAGGATCTTTCATCGAATTTTCAAAATCATTTGGATTCAAATTGAATTTTACAGCTCTGTATGCAGCATCGTGAATTTCTGATACTTTATCTTTAATATAATATTGAACCCTAACAAATCTTGATATATTTATAAGCATTGATCTATGCGAAGAGAGATGTCCTCTAATATCCCTGATTGCATTGGCTAAATAAAAAGTATATATAGCATCAGTTAAACTTTCTGGAAGTGTATCTTCCCAATCTTTTTTATGCTTAAAATAGAATGGCCAACCGTCCTCTTCAACTCGACCTGCATCTTTGATAAATATTAGCTGGTTGTAATATTTGCCCTTTTTATTAAATGTTTGTTGAGGACCTATATAATTATTTGGAGTCGGAAGAGCATAAATAAAGTTTTCAGGAAACAAATCATGATTCAACATATCCTCGGTTGTAATAGGATCAATAAAAACATTAGCATAGGGTGTAGCTGTAAAGCCAACATAGTTTGATTTTGAAAACAGACTTGCCAACTCTCTAATTAACTTATTGATTTTACTTGGATCTTCTTTTGATTTACTAGTATTAATAGAAGCGTTGTCTGCTTCGTCATCAATTAACAGCATTGGTGTATCAATTTTACCGGTTAATCTATTGGCTGCTGTGGTTTTTAGCCAGTCGATTAATTTAGAAAGAACACTTGAATTCTTTTTTAAAACAAATACTACGGCATCATTATCTTGAAGCGACATTGCGATTTGGTCACTTTTTCCAGTGAAGTCTCCTTTTCTAGATGTAAGAGATACTGCAAATATCTTCTTATTGTCCAATCCTACACCAACACGCTTATTTGATTTATCGGAACTCATATCAATTCCTATGAATCCTTCTTCTACTCTTTCTTGAGTTTGCTTTCTCAAGCCTTCAATTGTACCAGTAAGAAGAATGAAAACCTTATATCCGGCATCGGCTGCTTTGCACATTAATCCAATATAAGTTGAGGTTTTACCAGATTGTACATCGCCTATAATTAAGCCCCTTTTAAAGAAATTATAATCCGAATTTGGATTTCCCAAATAGTTCATAATATCCCTGTCTAAAGTTTCGTTTCCAAGAGTAGCTACAACATTTGGAGAAAAATGCTTTTTATCAATCAAATAATTACTATATCTACTCCAAAACTTTGGTTCGATGGTATCTTTAATATTCTTGTACCACTCAATATCATCATAGTCATCTAAAAGACTTTCCCCCGGAGTACATTTAATTTGATGAAAATATGTAAGATCGTTTTTTGCAGCAGCGATTTCCAAATCTGTAAAATCTAGATTTGACAGATTTATAGCGGTCTTTAAGTACTGATCTAATAAATCATCCGTCAGTTCGCCTTCTATAATTCCAATTAGACCATTAACACATGACACGAGTTTTTGTACTTTCATTAAGTCTATATTCATATAACTACCTCTCATTATATAAAATATCTTTAAGTTGTGGAAATTGGTTAAAAGGTTCTGATTTTAAAAGAATATCAATTGCGTTTTTCCTTGTTGTATTCCACATTGAAACTGACATTTTAATCAGCATTTCTGCTTTTGCTTGAATTTCAGCCATTCTTTCTTTAGATATTTCTTCATCAACTTTGTTTTGCGATTTGTCAATATAGATTTGTTGATAAGGGACTGCATTTTCAATCTCTTCAAGTACCATATCAAGTTGGTTCCAAGCAGAATCTGATATTTGACCCTTTATAAGATCAAAAATTTTTGAGTCCCTATTGATTTTATATGTAAATACATTGTCACGACATTGAATTCTGTCCCATATGTAGTCTATCTCATCATCAATTTTTTCAATTCTTCCCCTGTGTTTTTGCTTTTTCACAGCCAAATCCATCGCTTCATCAACTGCTTTTGTAAGCTGCTTCTTTATTACTCCGGGAATTGTTGCATTTTGCTTTTTTATATCTATTCCCCAAATATCATCTAATGTATTTGGAATATCAACTTTTACTCTAGCATATTTCGTTAACTCATCTCTATGCCTGCCAAACCATGTTCCCCAAATAATAAGTCTTTCGTTTCTATAAACATAGAAGCCTTGCTTGGACCTATAGTTTTCTATTCCACCGGAAAGTCTTTTGTCTTCAGCTGATAAGTCTTTTTGAAACGGTAAAACATATGGCTGGACATAAACCATACGCTCTACTCCATTAGAATCCATTATAGGAAGATTAATTTTTCTTCTCGGATCTGTTTTAGGATGATTTTCAAGAAAAGGATCTAAACCTTCAATCAAATAATTATTCGAATAAATTTGGATTTTATTTCTATCTCTGTTAATAAATCTATGGAAAATCAATGCAATATAATCTGCCGTTGATTGTTGATACTTGGATAGCGCTGCATATACTTGACCAGATGATTTTTCAATTACATCGAAGTCTTCCCAAAGAACAACGGTTCCGTGTTCTAACTCACTTAAGTAATCATTAAATTTGATTTCTTTGATTTCGTCATTTGAATACTGCGCAATTTCCCAATTTTTTTGCTTTTCAACATGATCCAAGCTCCAAACATAAGAAGAAATTTCACCGTCTTTCTTGCTTATAACAGTAAGTTTTCTGCATTGAGAAAGAGATGCAGATTTCAGTCCCAAACCAAATCGACCTAAATCTAATTCTTCTCTTTCATCACTATGATGTCTGCTTCCATATTTCATGGCATTGTAAAGTTCGGATGAAGTCATACCAACACCATTATCACAAATTGCTACAAATGCTTCACTTGGATCAACTGGATATTTTAATTCGATTTTTGTTGCATTAGCAGAAATACTATTATCAATGATATCTGCAATAGCCGACTCGAAAGAGTAGCCCATAGATCTCATTGATGTCATTAATATATCAGCTGTAGGTTGATTTTCTCTATAAATTGGCATAACAAGCTCCTTAAACGAATTAAACTCTATGTCCATTATATCATATATTTATATAAATTTACAGATTTTTCCATGTTTTTTGTTTATAGTCCATAAAATGACACATTATATAAACCAAATAGAGTACAAATATTGCGATATAGGTAAAGCAACGAAAAAGCTTTGTAAACAAAATAAGCACCCCAAAAGAGGTGCTTAAAAATACTGTGATATTCTTATTTTACACACATTCTATAAATTCAACATGTAATACTTTATTATATGAATTTTGCAAACTACCAATTAACTATTGGTAAGCTCAGTTACTTCGGATGCTTGAGGACTAAATAACTTATCAAATAATACTTGATTACTCTTTTGAGCATCATTTAATAATTTTGAATATGAAATAATCTCGACAAAAGCATTCCTATTAGGATTATATCCATAATAACCTTCACCGTCAGGAGTTTTTGTGTAACCTGATGTTTCTGCTCTATCTCGCAGAGTGCCTGTTAGATCAGCAACAATATAACAATAAAACGGAGTATTTTCGACATTTCCAAAATCTCTTCCATTGGCTAATGTTGCTTTACCTTCTCGTATTTGTTTAACATATCTTAACACTTGTTCTATTGGATCACGATCTTTTCCGCCGGCAGAATAATCATTTCGTCCAGGCCGTTTGAGTTCAATAATAGAGATACTATTAAAATGGTTTTTTTCACTAGAATATGATATTGCTTGGTCAAAAATAGCAATATCTACCCGGTCTTCAGATTTTGAATTAATTACAGGTATAGATTTCAACTTGGTGTCTGATGCTAAAAATTTATGATATGAAAGCTTTTCATCAATTATCCATAAATTCATTTCATTAAACGGTATATTATCTGATGTGTGTTGCATTGGACAAATAAGCGAATGAATAATATCCTCTTTTTTGTATTTATCATTTTCGTCCATTTCCAAAGCTTTAGAAAAAAGATCTAGTATCGTTTTTCTTCTAATAACATATTCTGATAGGCTGGCTTTATTTAAATTTGTTATACCAGAGCAATAATCCTTAAATATTTTATCAAAATCTGCAACGCTATCGTATGTTTCTCTATTTTTTTGTTCAATAGCTTTTCCAAGCTCTTTGATCTCTTTTTCCCACTTTTGAGTTTGTTTGTGTAGTTCAATATCTAAATCATCATTTTTTAATCCGCTAGGAATATCATCATATACTTCTGGTTTTTGATTAAGTAAGAATTTATACTGGGGCTTACAAGACCGTACATATCGATCAATTTGTTCCTTTTTCTTTTCTTTAACCTTATTTAAGTCTTCTCCTAAATATATTTTAATAAAATTTAACGAGTTATTAATAATATCGTTTTTTAATATTGTATTTGTTAAGTTACTATCTTCATCAATGTAAAAAGCAGTTCTATTTGTGTTAACAGCGCTATCAAGATAATCACCAGTAAGATATCCAACATAATAATACTCGTTTCCTTGCTCATCTGTAAGTCTTGTATTTAAATTAGGTATTTTCTTTGATAAAGAAATAGACTCAACTTCTCTGTTACTAGCACATAAATGCAATTCGTGTTTCGATGCACTTTCATTCATTTGAATATGATAAATTGAAAAAATATGATTAGATAATTCAAAATCATCACGATGCAATGAATCTTTGACTTTTGAATTAAAATAATCATTTATATCAATTTTTTCATCTTCATCACTTAAAATTATCTGTGGACAAGAATTAGATATAAAATACATCATGCAATGTTCAATTATCTTTTTAGCTATAGGCTCAATATTCACACTACAATTCTTTTGATATTTATTCTTGAATCCTATCAATCTAACCTTAGTATATATATTCTGCTGGGTTGTTGGCACAACATTGTTTTCAGGTTTAATAAAATCTCTTTCATTAAATTCGAAAAATCTTTTGAAATATTGATTGTTTTCGTAAAAAACACTTTCTATTTCAACTCTGTCAAAAGCTTTTAGCCACAAAAATCTTCCAAGCCCTTTACAGCCTTTAGTTATTTTTAATTCCGAATATGCTTCTAAAAAAGAACTATAGTTTTGACTTGTAAAACCTGCGCCGTTATCGGTAATTTCAAAATCATTATATGGCAAATTAGTAAAGTCTTTAAGCTTTTCTTGTCCTATTCTAGTGGCTTTAATTTGAATGTTTCCTTTTTCTACTCCAACCGAATCATTTATAGATTGTATTGAGTTTACAATTGCTTCAAATAAAGGCCACAATGACTTATATTCAGGGAGTGTTATTTCATTAAGCAAACCTCTAAAATTAACTTGCAAAGATGTCGACATTTTAATCACCTCAATCTATATTATATAAAACTAATTTCAGCTTTTCAATCAAAAGTACATATTGTTGTACATTAATAAAGCATGTTGATCAAGCAACGCTTATTTAGCTAATGACGATGCTTTTTATTTAAATTTCGTCAATTATATATTTCGAAATATCTATTTCAAATAAATTTGGCTTTGACAACAACAGAGTGCACTTATTTTTATCATTGAATAAAACAATGTGATAATGTTTAACAATTCCATTTTCGTCCTCTGTAGAATTTAAACGATCACAAATACCATCAATGAATTCTTTAGAAAATTTTAAAATTAAAGTTTTACTATTTCTACATACTAAAATTAAATATTTTTTCTCAGTGTTTTTTATTTTTTCAAGCCTACTTGTTCTATATCCGAACCAATATTTATCTCGATCACCCTGCTTATACACCTTAGAAGTATATAAAACATATCCTTCTTTATTATCGTTTGAAACATAAATTCTATTTTTTTCCACTTCAATAAAATTCGAATGATCAAATAACAAATCGGATACAATGTCTAAAGACTCGTTTTCACCCACAATTTCATTTTCTAAATTGCCATCTGTAATTTTAACTTTCGGATAAGGGTATAAATCACAAATTCTATCAATCAATTCTTTCGTTCTTTTTTCTATACATTCAATATTCCATTGAGGAATTGAAACTAATTCTGTATTTAGCTTTAAATGTAAAGTATCTTTTAACACTTTGTTTTTATATTCCCAAACGGAATTTCCCATTTTACTATTGTCATGTTTTGTAGCTAATGTTAAATTTCCAAGTCTATTTAAATTTGCATAATATGCATCCTCATCAACATCTAACTCTTCTAACCATTCAGTTGTTGGAGTTTGTGGCATAAGATGTTCAATGCTTAAAACCGAAAGATCAACTGGTGCAGGATTATTATTTGTTTCAAGTCTGTTTAAAATAATTTTTAGAGCAGGTCGCTTATAAACACTAGCATTATGTAACATTTCATGCATTTGAATATCAGTAGGCATATAGCTGCCACTTGTATTGGCATTATTGCCAACCATTTCTTGGTTCAAAACACCCACTACATTTGAAAAATCACCATTACACTTATCCATAACTTTTTTGAGAATTGTAGGAAACAGGCGTGTTACATTATTTGAGTCCAAATCGCAAATACTTCTTCTTATCAAATAAGCATTAATCGAATCTATTAACTTAGCAATACTGTTTTCGGTAATGTTTCCATTCAAATATTGTTTAAATAATTCCATCACTAACGGTAGTGGTAAATCAGAATTAAGTTTTCTAAAATCAATTAAAGCATATTTCAAATCAGTCCCAAATGCATTAATATCTTTGTTGCATAATGAGTTGTAAATTCCAGCATATTCAACAAGATCTTCAAACAGCGTTTTAGTGTCCACTAAATTATTTTTAACCCATTCAACAAAACCTCTATACACATTACTTTTAGCAACTAAATTATATGTTTTTATAGCAAGAAACATTCTAAAAAACATTTCTAATTTTTTTGAATCAGTAGAAATATTATCTTCTATCTTTTTCCAATATCTTGAGTAATAATCATCTTGTATATCACTATTAAGATTCATTAACAAAAAATTTCTAATCAAATCTGCAGCTGTTAATTTAGAGCCAGTTGCATTAATGCTTTCGAATATTTTTTGTGCATTATCATTTTCACTAATCGGAATACTTACAAGATAAAGCTTGTCTAAAGCCATAACGATATCATCAAGCTTATACCCTTCCAAAATCAATCCATTCAAATGTTCTTTAATTGCCAAATAGTTTAAATATATTTTCGACTGTTTATTTTCAATTTCATCGAACTTATTTTCTACAATACATTTATATACATTATCATCAGCAACCAACGGTTTTAATCTATATTTAGGTCCATGTGAATTTATTAAATAACTTGAATCAATAATATCGGCACTATAAGTATCACCTTGTTCCAAGTATATAGCTTTAGCTGCATAGAGTATTAAAAATATTGTTGTTAATCTTTGCTGACCATCAATAATTGACATTTCATTCACGCCAAGACTAATCGTTTTACTTAGAAAAATAATTACGCCTAAAAAATGCTTTGGATACTCTCCACCGACTACAGCATCCAAATCAGAAAGAAATTGTTTTACTTCGTTATTTGCCCTCCAAGTATAATTTCTTTGATATACCGGAACAACAAATTGATCTCCATTTGCCGTTTTTAATAAATCAAGTAACCCTTGTTTTGTAACCTGTGCTTCTTGGCTCATCTTTATCCTCCTCTAATGAAACTAAATTCATTTAAATTATATCATAAATATTTTTCGCAAACAACAAATAAGTTATTTTTAATAAAAAGTCAAATATTTTTCTCAAAACACATCAACAAAACTTGAATTTTTCTCCGTATTATAGAGGGGTATTTTTTCTATGGTGAAATGAAATGTAAACAAGATGTAAAGAATTTTGCAAAACACCCGAACAAAATGGGAATTTTTCTCCGTATAGTAGAGGGAGTTTTTTTCTAAGCACTTTTTCTTTTGGCTTTCACTTTATAAAAATATTCTCTCGAATAATTTGGAAGGAGGTTTTCGTATGCATAAAAATTGCAGCGGTCAATTTTTTCTTTTGCCGAACAGAATTTTTGATGAACGGTTATCGCCCAACGAGTTCATCGTTTATTCTTTTCTCGTTCGGGCAAAGGACTCGGCGGGGCAAAGTTTTTGGTCGGTGCCGATGATTGCAAAAAGCTGTTCGATGTGTGCATCTACTTGCAGAAAAGTTTTGCGTTCGCTTGAAAGCGGTGGGTACATAACTATCTCGAAACGGTTTATCGGCGGCGAGCAAAAGAGCAATCTATACACGGTCAACAAGATTTAATGCACCGTGCTTTAGGGTTTATCGGCAAAGAATATGAAAGGCTTTGATTTTGAAATTTTATGATTTTTGAAACGAAAATTGATGGCTTTTGAGTGGTTTTTTGAGCAAATTTCAAGCCGTCGATTTTTAAGCAGGATAAAGGGGTATGATTTTCGGGCATTGAAATGCCCGAAAACGCCGTCCGGCAAAGCCTGTCGGCGTTTCGATTCGTAATACTTTTGCGTATGATATGAAATTCGTATGCAGTAAAGGCTGTTTTTCGCTGAAAATCAAGGCTTTTGCGTATTCACTTGAGTGTTGCCGTATGATGATTAAAAATCAAGAAATTCTTGCGACGCTGTAAGCAAAAATTGACGAGTTTGCTCAAAAATAGAGTAACTCGTCGGACTAAAACTAAAAACGGCTTGTGGGCGATTTGTGAAAGCCTGTGAGCGAAATTGGAGGTTAGTATGAACTACAAATTCACAATGAAAGGTACATCAAATTAAAAGGAGGCAGATATAAAATCATAGACGGCGCGTTGCCTTATGGCAACAGAGAAAATAAATTCTAAAGCATCAGGCAATAATAGTATTGAAAAATCAAGCGGGAGTGAGCTGAAAATCAATACACAAAACATTGCCGATGAGAGAATCAGCACGGAGCTTTGGATGCAGCATTTTGCAAATACCTTGCTGAATCAAAATGCGATTGATGACAAAACCTATCGCAAGTTAATGGGTAAAATCAGCGTGGAAGTCAATCGCAGATACGGAAAAATAAACTGAAAATTTCTGTAAAACATTACCAAAACAGGTATCAATCCCCTAATGAACGCAGGGGTGAAATACTGTAAAATAATCTGGATAATAGAAATTATTTGTGATATTGTCTGCTTGGAAAGGAGTAAAAATATGGATATATATTCAACTCGTGAGAGAATCAGAAAAGAAAATATCAACTTTATGAATCTGCCGCTTCGTGTAACATTTTACGCTCGTGTCAGCACGGATTTTAATGTTCAGTTAAATTCGCTCGATAACCAAATAACATATTACACCGATTTCATCAGGAAAAATCCGAATTGGGAATATATTGACGGCTATGTCGACGAGGGCATATCGGGTGTATCGACTGCAAAGCGTGAGCGATTCAACGAGATGATTGAGGACGCAAAGGCAGGAATGTTTGACCTGATTGTAACCAAAGAGGTGTCGAGATTTGCACGTAACACGCTGGACAGTATTCGCTTTACCCGTGAGCTTTTATCAAGCGGAGTGGCTGTGTATTTTCAAAACGACAACATAAATACACTTGACGAGGACAGCGAATTAAGGCTGACAATTATGTCATCAATGGCACAGGACGAGTCGAGAAAAATCTCAACCCGTGTGCGATTCGGTCATCAGCAAGCCATCAAAAAAGGTACAGTCCTCGGCACAAACAATATGTACGGCTACATCAAAAAAGACGGCAAGCTGATGATTGACGAAACGCAAGCCGATTTTGTGCGAGAACTGTTTGAAATGTACGCCACGGGAAAATTCAGTATGAAGCAAATGGAAAAGCATTTTTACCAAAAAGGGATACGAAATTCAAAAGGCAAAATGCTATCCCACTCAACGATGAGCAACATCATACGCAACCCGAAATACAAAGGCTACTATGCCGGAAACAAGGTGCGAATTACTGACCTATTCACCAAAAAACAAAAGTTTTTACCGGAGGAAGAATGGGTTATGTATAAAGATGAAACCGGCGAAACAGTACCGGCAATCGTCAGCGAGGAGTTGTGGAACAAGGCAAATGAAGTGCTGTATATGCGAAGTCAGGATGTAATCACGGCGCAGCACAAGACGGTGCATCAAAACCTGCTGACCGGCAAACTGATATGTGCGCACTGCGGTATGCCCTACTATCGCAAGGATGCAGTAAGCAAGGGTGGAGAGAAAATCTCAAAATGGGTATGCTCGGGCAAGATTAAAAACGGTGCGTCAAGCTGTCCGAGCCGAGCGATTTACGAAAGTGAAATCAAGCCGATTATCGAAGACATTTTCAAATCGGGGCAACAACATATTGAGGAACTCTCGGCGTGTGTGTTAAAACTTGTGTCCGAAGTCCTTGACACAAACGAAAACAAAGACGAGCTTAACAGGCTGAATCAAGAACTTATCACTCGGCAAAAAATGAAAGCGAAGTTATTGCAATACAACGCTGACGGAAGAATGGACGACAGCGAATTCATACGAATGACTGCCGACTGCGATAACGAAATCAAGGACATTGAGAAAAAATTAAACGCCCTAAACAAAACATCAAAAACCGAGCGAGAGATGAAAAAAGAACTTGCAGAAATCAAAGCCATACTGAAAGCGGCGGAAAAGCACATTGACGGTGAGGAAATTGACAGAGCGTTTATTGACCGATATATAAGCGATATTACGGTCTATCCCGACGAGGAAATAACACGCTTTGAGATACATCTGAAAGCCGGAACAACAGTCACTAAAACCCTTCAAAACCTTACGAGCCGTGCAGGTAGCAATAGTAAGAAAATGATTAAGGCTTATGAAGAAAGCATGAAGTAATTCGGAATAAGCAAAAATTTTCACGCTTATAACAGCTGCGACAAGGCGGCAAAAAAGTATCCCATACCTATTGGTACGGGATACTTGATTTTTGTATATACTATATAAATATTTAAAACATATTATATATATTCAGATTTTATCAGTGCAAAAATGACAAAATATTGCTGCTATTTTGCCATAAAGGAATTGATAAACTCGCCGTCACTAAAGGTATAAATAACGTTATCGACAATCGTGCTTCTGACAGGGTCTGCGTTTTCGATTTCGGTCGAATATTTTTTAACAATACTTATCTTTTTATTCTTAATCTCAAAAGCGATTGCGCCGGCTTTAATTTGCTCTATACCGTTATCGTTAGCTTTGACGTACTCAAAAGGAATTGCAAAATAATTTTCTGACTTATTAACAAGAATGGCTTTATGGGTGTCTTGCGCCTCGCTCGCAGTATTTTTAATCGTTTTGCTGTCAAGCACCGTGGGCTTTTGCGGGTCAGACACGTCAAAAAGAGCAAATTTGATACCTCTTGCATAAGGATTTGAAAAATCGTTGGCAGTGCCTATACCGAGAAGCATATCGCTGTCAATCGGGATAAGATTAGTAGAAAAGCCGCTGATTTTAACGCTTCCCTTAATAATCGGCTTTTTAGGATTGGAGAGGTCGATAACAAAAAGAGGGTCGGTATATTCAAACGTTATAACATAGGCGGTATCGCCCGAAAAGCGCACGGCATGGATATCCTCACCCTTTGCAAAATCGTCTGTTTCACCGAGCTTTTTTAAGTCTTTATCGAGCACATAAACATTACTTATCTGATTGGAATTTTTGTCATATTTAGTGGTTGCAATGCGGAAATTGCCGTTATATTCGTCCATTGAAAACTGATTATTGACAGTACCCGAAAAAGTCGCTTTGGCAATAAATTTAATATCATTTTTAAAATCAAGCTTATAAATTTCGGTATTGCAATCCGAAAGATAAAAAATCTCGTTATTATCGTCATTCTTGACAGTATCACAAGTATCAAAAACGGCATTTGCAACATAAAGATTATTTTCATTGCAATAAACGGTTGAGCCTGCACCTGCTATCGCCTTTGTTTTTGCAGTCATTTTTTGACTTACAAGGTCAAGCTTGCTGACGATAAGATACGAAGCGGATTTAGAATTTTCGACAATGCAAATATCCTTTGGCTCAACTGCTTTTTTAGCGCCGTCAAGCGTGGTTTCGGGCAGATAATCTTTGTCTGTTTTGCACAAACGAGAGCATATTGCTTTGTTGGAAATAACCAAAAGGGAATCACTTGTGATACGAGAGGAAACGCAGCTGCCCTGCTGTTTAAACGAATGAATTTTCTTTGGATTTTTTATATCGGAAAGAGAATAGATATCAATATTTGTAAATGAATCGTAATTGCTATTGAAACTGTTTGACTGAACAATCAAATTATTTTTATAAAGAAAAAAATCATCAATATAGTTACCGTTTTCCATATCAAATGCTATTTCAGAAAGCTTTTTTACGTTCTTCCCGTCAGGCTCATAGATTAAAATTTTATCATTTCCATTACGGAAAGTATAAATATATTTTCCGTCATTTTTGATAATATCAGCCTCATCAACACCGCCAACCTGAACGTAGGTTTCACTGCTTGAATTATCAGCCGCATTCTCAGCGCCTTTAATCGTATCTTTAGATGTCGGAAAGCCGAAATCGCCCGAACTGTTAGATTTTTCGATGGATTTGAAATATTTTTCAATATCCTTTGCAGACGAAAATGCTTTAAATTGAACGTTTTCACTTTGAATTTCGGTATCGTTCACAGGCGGCGATTGCGTATTTCTGCCAAGGGCAAAATTGAGAGAAACGGCAACAATCGCAACGCAGGCGACAAGACTTACGGCAGTTTTAAACGCTTTGGTTTTTACAAACGGTATAATCTTTTGTTCCTTATCGTCAATTGCATTTTTAACGTTCTCACCGTTAAGGCTTTCGGGTACGGCTACATTGTCGTTATCAAATCTATTTTTGATAAAATCAAGGTCAAAATTTGCTATGACCTTGTCATATTTTTCATTTTTTTTCATACAACATCACTCCAGATAATTTCTCATTTTCGCAAGGCTTCTTGAAAGCTTTGACCTGACGCTCGACGGCTTTATGCCGACAATTTTTGAACATTCCTTACTCGTAAATCCTGCAACAAGGCAAAGCAAAACAACGTCCTTTTCATCGGGCTGAAGTTTATCAAGCGCCTGCTTAAGCTCTAATGATAAATCGCTGTGGCAATAGGAAAGAGAAGCATCGTTTTGCATTTCGGCAAGCGATGAATTCACCCTGCTTTTCGCCTGATAATCAATGTATTTTGCACAGGAAGAGCGCAAAATTTTAAATATCCAAGCCGGAAAAGCCTCCGCCTTTTTAAGCTGTTTTATCCCCTGCCAAGCGCAGAGAATGCAATCCATAACGGCGTCCTCTGCGTCTTCTTCGCTTGAAAGCTTATAATAGGCATAACGATAAAGCCTGTTTTTATAAAGCTCATAAAGCTCGCAAAAAGCATTTTTATCACCCTTTTGGGCATTTTTTATAAGCTCGCTTTCTTTCATATTGCTCACCTCTTTTGACGACGTCATAAGTTAAGTATAAATTATCGCCCAAAGTGTTGCAAGATTTTTTCGAAATCTCCCAGCGTGTAGAAAAATTTGATTTTATATTGTTTATTTTACAATTTTGTAAATTTTTAAAATATTTTGAATTTGCTATTGTTATAAGGAGCGCTCTATTATATAATAGATACAATTAAGATTTTAAATAATGGATAACTATTGTTATCATTCGATATAAAGGCAGGACAAAGTGATGATTTTTTCAAGAGATATAGGAATTGATTTAGGCACGGCAAATACAGTTATTTGTGACAAAAAGGGCAGAATTATTATAAGGGAGCCGAGTGTTGTTGCAGTTGATGTAAAGACTAAAAGGGTTCTTGCAACAGGCGATGAGGCTAAGACTATGATTGGCAGAACTCCGGGTTCAATTATTGCGGTAAGGCCGCTTCAAGACGGTGTTATTGCCGATTTCGATATGACGTCGGATATGCTTAGGAGTTTTATTTACCGTTCAAGCAGGAGAAATCTTTTTACAAGGACAAGAGTTGTTGTAAGTGTTCCGAGCGGTGTAACCGAGGTTGAAAGACGTGCGGTTGAGGATGCTGTTCGCTCGGCAGGTGCACAGGACGTTGAGCTTATTGAGGAATCGATGGCGGCAGCTATCGGCGCAGGGCTTCCTGTTTTTGAAGCAACCGGCTCTATGATAGTTGATATCGGCGGGGGCACATGCGACGTTGCGGTTATCAGCCTTGGCGGTATTGCGGCAAGCAGAAGCATTAAGGTTGGCGGCGACGCATTTGACGAGGCAATAGTAAATCATATGAAAAAAGCGCACAATCTTCTTATCGGAAAAAACACAGCTGAGGATATCAAGCTTAAAATCGGCTCTGTAAGCGAATACGACGGCGAAGGTGCAATGGACGTTAAGGGAAGAAATCTTACAGACGGTTTACCTAAGAGCGTTGAGGTAACCTCGGCTGAAATAAGAGATGTTTTGGCAGAGCCTGTTTCTAAAATCATTGCTTCAATTAAAGAAACTCTTGAAGTTACGCTTCCGGAACTTGCGTCTGATATTATCGACAGGGGCATTTATCTTGCCGGCGGTTCAAGCCAGCTCAGAGGCTTGCCGGAGCTTATTGCAAAGGAAACAAAAATGCAGGTACATATTCCCGAAAAGCCGCTTGATTGCGTAGCTATCGGAACATCAATCAAACTCAGAAGGGCACAATAATTATGAAAGACCTTTTTAAAAGCAGTCGTTTCAAGTTAATAGTTTCAATAATTGCCTTGCTTCTTGTAGGTATGTTCATTTGTGCGGCTAACGGCCACGGCGAAACGGCGCAAAGCGGCATAGTAGGCACAATATTCACTCCTGCGCATTGGGTTGCAAGCAAAATAAGCGATGGAATTGACCATATAAGCGAAAGTGCAAAGGGTAATGCTGAATACGACGCCAAAATCGATTCGCTTCAAAAACAACTCGGCGAACTTCAAAACCAACTTGCCGATTATAACAATCTTAAAGCGCAAAACGATTTATACAAGGACGCACTCGGCCTTAAAGAGGAACATAAGGATTTCAAATTTGCCGAAGCATCGGTTATCGGAAGGGACAGTGCAAATCCATACTGTTCGTTCACGGTAAGCAAGGGCACGTTAAACGGAGTTAAGGACGGTGCGGCTGTTCTTTACGGAAAATATCTTATCGGAGTTATAAAAAAGGCTTATCCTACTTACAGCGTTGTAAATACTATTCTCGACCCGGATTTTTCGGTTTCGGCTTACGATATTTCTACTAATGAGCTAAGCTTTGTTTCGGGCGACGCAAGCCTTGCAAAGCAGGGTGTTTGCAAATTTGAAAACCTTTCATCATCAAGTAAAATTTCTTACGGCTCGATTATTGCGACGGCAGGTATAAGCAAAAAAATGCCTAAAGGAATAATTATCGGAACAGTTAAAGATATCAACAATGACGATACGGACATTTCAAGCTATGCGGCTGTTGAGCCGGGTACGGATATTGAAAAGGTAACATCCGTGCTCATTCTTACAAGCTACAGCGAAAGCGAGGGCAAATAATGAGTGCAAAAAAGCAGACGGTTAAATATATCATTTACTGCCTTATTATCCTCGGTTGCGATTTGCTTCAAAATGTTCAAGGTCTTTTCCCTGAGGTTTGGGGAGCAAGGTGCTTTTTGCTTTTGCCTGTAACGATTATTCTTGCTATGGGCGAGGACGAGAAAAACGGTGCGCTCTTAGGGCTTTTTGCCGGGCTTTTATGGGATTTGACTTCGGGAGTGCATATGGGCTTTAACTGCATTTTCATTATGATTATGTGCTTTTTCTCCTGCGCACTTGTGACTTACATTGCAAGAGATATTTTTATCACAAATTTTGTTTCAATAACGCTTGCAACAGTTCTTTATGGCTTTATCTATTGGCTTTTCTTTATAATCATAAAGGGTGTAAAAGGCGGAGAAATGACGCTTGTAACATTTTACATTCCATGCGTTATTTATACGCTTGTGCTCACTCCGCTTATCTATCTCATTTTAAGACCGATTAAAAGAAAGCTTAACGAAGCACCGAAGCCTGTGATTGAGGATAAAAGAGAAATAAAATAAACGGCAATTTATTATAATCAAGGAGTATTTCATTGAAAAGTAAATATAAAAGCGGCAGGAGTGTTTTTGCGCTGATTGTGGTCTGCTTAGTTATCTTTTCATTTGCGGCAGATCTGTTTAACATTCAGGTAAAAAATAACGAATACTATGCCGCACAAAACAATACGGAAAGTAAATATGTTGTTGAGCTTGAGGCGGCAAGAGGAGAAATTGTTGACAGAAACGGTAACTCCCTTGTAACCAACAGGCAGGGCAACTCGATAATTTTAAACGCTGCATTTTTCCCCTCTCAAAAGGACAATAAGAGAAGAAACGAGATAATCTATAATCTCATTAAGCTTTTTGAGAAAAATAAGGAGGAATACGCTCAAAATCTTCCGCTTAAAATAACAAAGAGCGGCAAGGTTAAATTCAGCGGTAAAAAAGAGGATATTGCGACGATGAAAAGTGCAGATATGCTCAATCTTCAGCCTTATGCAACTGCGCAAAACTGCTTTGACGCTATGATTGAAAAATATGAGATTGAAGGCTATGACGCTCAGACTGCGCTAAAAATCGGCAATATCAGATATGAGCTTACAAGGCTTCTTTTCTCTTACGAAAACCCTGTTACGATTGCAGATGACGTAAGCGACGAAACGGTTGCAATGATTAAAGAGGACCGAGAAACATATCTCGGTGCAGACGTAAGAATTGTTGCATACAGAGAATATGTTGACTCAACAATTGCGCCGCACATTCTCGGCACAGTCAGGAAAATCAATGCCGAGGAATACAACGAACGCAAAGACGACGGATATAAAATTACCGACCAAATAGGCGAATCGGGTATTGAGCAGGCTTGCGAAAGCGAGCTTAGGGGCACTCCGGGTGAGCTTACAATCACGATAACAAAAGACGGCGAAATAACGCAGGAGGTCACGAAAAAGCCTATTCAGGGCAACACTGTGGTATTGACTATTGACCGTGATTTGCAGGTGCTTGCGCAAAACAGGCTTCAAAGTGTGTGCAATAAGGTTAACGCTTCTTCCTCGGCGGGTGCAGTAGTGGTTGAGGACGTAAACAGCGGTGAACTTCTTGCCGCAGCCTCCTACCCTACCTACGATTTAAACGATTATTACGATAAATATGACGAGCTTATTTCTAACCCTCGTAACCCGCTTTGGTCAAGATTTGCCATGGGTACTTACGCTCCGGGTTCTACATTTAAGCCCGTTGTTGCAAGTGCTTCGCTTGAAGAAGGCGCTATCAGCGCTGACACGATTTTTAACTGCGGCGGTACAATGGAATACAGGAAGCAAAAATTCAAATGTCTTCACGGAAATGCACACGGCGGTGAAAATGTAAAAACCGCACTTCGTGATTCGTGCAACATTTTCTTCTACAACTGCGCTATGAGGCTTGGAATTTCCAAAATTGACGAATATGCAACAGCCTTTGGCTTGGGCGAAAAAACAGGAGTTGAAATTGCAGAGTCCTCAGGTATTCTTGCATCTCCCGAAAACAGAGAAAACAACGGCGGAATATGGAACGCAGGTGACACACTTCAAACCGCTATCGGTCAGAGTGATAACCTTTTCACTCCTCTCCAGCTTGCAAACTACTGCTCAACAGTTGCAAACGGCGGAACAAGATATGAGCTTCACTTTGTAAAATCAATAATTTCTTCCGCTTCGGGCAATGTCAACGAAAAAACGAAATCGGTTGCTGAATCGGTAGGTTTAAGCCAAAGCACGATTAACACCGTTCATCAGGGCATGCGCCTTGTTGCTACAAACGGCGGTCCTTATTTGGTATTTTCAAATATGAAAACTAAGGTTGCCTGCAAAACAGGTACTTCCGAGGTTAAGGTAAACGGCGTTAAGAGAAACAACGGCTTTCTTATCACATTTGCACCTTACAACCATCCCGAAATTGCGGTTTCATCAGTAGTTGAGCTTGCAGGCTCCGGCTCGGAAACGGCGGAAATAACTAAGGATATCATCAATTATTGGTATCAAAACAACACCGACGCAAAGGAAAATCAAAAAGTCGGTACGCTTTTGCCGTAAATACTCAAGTTTTTTGTAGTATTTTGGAGTATATATATAAATAATTATTGAATATATATTAATTTTGTGTTAAAATAAGCACGTATTAGATTAAAAAGGCAGAAAATTAAGAAAAAGAAAATAACAAACACAAACACTTTAATTAATCATGGGGGTAAAGTATGAATATCGCATTAATTGCACACGACGCCAAAAAAGAGCTTTTAGTTCAATTTTGCATTGCATATTGCGGAATTATCAGCAGACACGATGTTTGCGCAACAGGAACAACAGGCAAGCTCGTTTCAGAAGCAACAGGTCTTAAAATCAATTGCTTTCTTGCAGGAAGTCAGGGCGGCGGACAGCAGATTGCAAGCCGCATTGCCTGCAATGAGATTGACCTTTTAATATTTTTCAGAGACCCGCTCTCACCTAAGCCGCACGAGCCGAGCGACCACGACCTTTTACGTCTTTGCGACGTTCACAACATTCCGTTTGCAACCAACATTGCAACGGCTGAGGCATTAATCAGAGGTGTTGAGAGAGGCGATTTTGAGTGGAGAGAAATAGTAAACCCACGCTATAATCAGTCAAGATAAAATAAAACTAATAACGGGTGAGTAAATTTACTCGCCCGATTTTTATGACACATTAATAACAGGAGAACGATATGGCACTTATAACTAAAGCTATTAAAGGCACTAAGGATGTCTTGCCTAAGGACGTACACAAAAACCAATATATCGAGGCTACTGCGCTTGATATCGCTTCAAAGTTTGGATATAAAGAAATAAGAACACCTGTTTTTGAACACACGGAGCTTTTCCAAAGAGGTGTGGGCGACACGACGGACGTTGTTCAAAAGGAAATGTATACTTTTGACGACAAGGGCGGCAGGTCAATCACATTAAGACCGGAAGGCACTTCAGGCGCAGTTCGTTCATACCTTGAAAACGGACTTTGCAACGAGGCGCTTCCGCAAAAGGTTTGCTATCTCACCTCTTGCTACAGATACGAAAAGCCGCAGGCAGGCAGGCTTAGAGAATTCCATCAGTTCGGTGTTGAATGTTTCGGCTCAGCCTCCCCTCTTGCAGACGCTGAAATTATTGCGCTTGCAAAATCGCTTTTTGATACACTCGGTGTTAAGGATTTAAGCCTTGAGATTAACTCAATCGGTTGTCCTACCTGCCGTGCCGAATATCACAAGGCGCTCAAAGAATATTTTTCCTCTCGCAAGGACGAGCTTTGCGACACTTGCAAAAGCAGGCTTGACAGAAATCCGATGAGAATACTTGACTGCAAAAGCCCGATTTGCCACGAAATTGCCGAGGGTGCACCTGTAGTTATTGATTATCTTTGCGACGAATGTAAAGAGCATTTTGAAAATGTGCAAAAGTACCTTAAGGCTCAAAATATTGAATATACAATCAATCCGCAAATAGTAAGAGGCCTTGACTATTATACCAAAACGGTATTTGAATTTGTTTCAAACTCAATCGGTGCGCAGGGCACTGTTTGCGGCGGCGGCAGATACGACGGTCTTGTTGAAGAACTTGGCGGTCAGCACACTCCGTCACTCGGCTGTGCTATTGGAATTGAAAGGCTTATGCTTCTTATGGAGGCTCAGGGCTGCGAATTTCCGGAGGCTGAAAAGCCTGATTTATTCATTGTTGCACTTGGTGAAAAAGCAACGCTCAAGGCTGTTGAAATTGCTAAGGATATGAGAGAAGAGGGTTTCTCGGCTTTGCTTGACCTCAACCAAAGAAGCGTAAGGGCGCAGATGAAATACGCTGACAAGCTCGGTGCTAAATTCAACGTTGTCATCGGCGATAACGAGGTTGAGGCTAAAACCGCTAAGCTTAAAAATATGCAAACGGGTGAAGAAACAGAGATTAATCTTGACACCTTTGTAAGCGGATTTTACAGCATATCGTTAAACGAGCAGCTTGCCGATTTGGAAATTAACGGTGAGGAATTTGATTTCAATTCACTTTTCGGTCTTGGCAATAAGAGCGATGAGGAATAATAATTAATTACAGATTATAAATAAATTTGTGAAAGGCATAATATAATGGAAACAATCAAGGGACTTAAAAGAACAAATTATTGCGGCGAGCTTAGAATTGAGGACGCAGGCAAGGAGGTTACCCTTTTCGGTTGGTGCCAAAGGCAGCGTGACCTCGGTAATCTTATATTTATTGATTTAAGGGACAGGACAGGTCTTGTTCAGCTTTCATTTAACGACACTACCGACAGAGAGGTTTTTGCCAAGGCGCAAAGCGTAAGAGCAGAATATGTTGTTGCCGCTGTCGGCACTGTTTGCGAGCGTGAAAGCAAAACAAACAAGATTGCAACAGGTGACATTGAAATTAACGTTAAAGAATTTCGTATCATTTCAAAGGCTGAAACACCGCCTTTTGAAATTGCAAAGAGCGAAAAGGTCGGCGACGAAACCACACTTAAGTACCGTTACTTAAACCTTAGAAACGAAAAGCTTACACAAAATATTTTAATGCGCCACAAGATTGCAAAAATTGCAAGAGAATATTTTTATGACAATGATTTCATTGAAATCGAAACTCCGATGATGATTAAGTCAACACCTGAGGGCGCAAGGGACTATGTTGTGCCGTCACGTGTTCACAACGGAAAATTCTATGCTCTTCCTCAATCTCCGCAGATTTACAAGCAGCTTTGTATGATTGCAGGCTTTGACAGATACATTCAGCTTGCTCGCTGCTTCAGAGATGAAGATTTAAGAGCAGACAGGCAGCCTGAATTTACACAAATCGACCTTGAAATGTCATTTGTTGATACAGACGATATTATGGAAATGGCAGAGGGCTTTATCAAAAAGCTTATGAAAGAAACTATCGACGTTGACATCGACTTCCCTCTCCCACGTATGACCTTTGCCGAAGCGCAGGAAAAGTACGGTTCAGACAAACCTGATACACGCTTTGGTATGCTTATTGAGGATATTACCGCTTGGGCTGAAAAGACTGATTTTGTTGTGTTTAAAAACGCTGTTGAAACCGGCGGAACAGTAAGAGCAATTGTTGCCAAAAATGCCGCTTCAACATATACAAGAAAGAAGATTGACAAGCTTACCGAGCATGCAAAGGGTATCGGCGCAAAAGGTCTTGCTTATATCAGATGGGCTGACGAAGCGCCTACCTGCTCGTTCAACAAATTCTTAAAAGACGGTGAGCTTGACGAGCTTACAAGCGCTCTTAATGTTGAAAAGGGCGACTGCGTATTTATCGTATCGGGCAAAACAAGCGACACCCTTTCAATTCTCGGCGCACTTCGCCTTATCGTTGCCAAGGAGCTTGACATTATCCCCGAAGGAAAGTGGAACTTCCTTTGGATTACTGAAATGCCATTCTTTGAATATGATGAAGAAACAGGAGAATGGCTTGCAATGCACCATCCTTTCACAATGCCTATGGAGGAATGCATTGAATATCTTGATACAGACAAGGGCAAAGTTAGAGCTAAGGCATTTGACCTTGTATTAAACGGAACAGAACTTTCTTCAGGCTCAATGAGAATTACTGACTGCGAACTTCAAAACAAAATGTTTGAGCTTCTCGGTATGGAGCAAGAAGAAATTGACGCAAAGTTCGGCTTCCTTGTTGAAGCATATAAATATGCTGCTCCGCCACACGGCGGTATGGGCATCGGTCTTGACAGGCTTGCAATGCTTATCTGCGGTGCAGACAGTTTACGTGACGTAACCGCATTTCCTAAGGTTCAAAACGCAAGTGAGCTTATGAGCGGTGCACCAAGCTACATTGACGATATTCAGCTTGACGAACTTGGAATAAACATTACAAAGGAAGAAAAAGATGAGCAGTAATTTCTTTGCAATGGTAAACAGAATGAAGCTTATCGACAGATGGGCTTTAATGAATAATTCGACTAAAGAAAACATTGCCGAACACAGCCATTCGGTTGCAGTAATCGCACACGCACTTGCATTAATCGGCAACAAAAAATTCGGCAAAAGCTATAATGCCGAGCGTGCGGCTTTGCTTGCACTTTATCACGATACTACAGAGGTCATAACAGGCGATATGCCTACTCCCGTTAAGTATTATAATGATGATATCAAAAATGTGTATAAAAACATTGAGCGCATTGCAGGCAAAAGACTTCTTGATATGCTTCCCGAAGAATTCAGAAGTGATTATGAGCCGTTCTTTGAAAAAAAGGACGAGGATAAAGAGCTATGGAAGCTTGTAAAGGCAGCTGATAAAATAAGCGCACTTATCAAATGTATTGAAGAATACAGAATGGGCAACCGTGAATTTGAAAAGGCGCTTGAGGCTCAGCAAAAGAAAATTGAAGAAATTAATCTCGACGAGGTTAAATATTTCCGTGAGCATTTTCTTGATTCGTACTATTTAACACTGGACGAGCATACAAAATGAATTATTTTATATTTTGTCGTTTTATACAAAAAGTAAATATAAGCGTTAAATAAAACTGTTAAAGACTTGTTGCATTTTGAATGTAGCAAGTCTTTTTGTTGTGCATAGTATACAATAATTCGAGTTTTGTTTTGGTAATTTAATACAATGTTTTCAGCATTATATACAAATATTGAGCATCTTTTTTGTGCAATATGCTTGACAAATAAAAACTTTGTGCTATAATGAAGGCACAAAAGCGAAGGAGGTTTTATGTATGCTTAAACAACTTATCAAGTGTGCAAAAATCCTTGCCGAGATAGACAAGGCATATAACAGATAAGCACACGCTTAAAAAAGCGGCACTCGGTCGCAGCATTTACGAAATTTAATTTAATAGAAAGAAGGAATTTTTATGAAGTCATTTTTCAATGTATTAGATAACGGTTTTGCGTTTGCTCCTGCAAAAAGGCTCGTGGAATTCTTATCTAAGAAAATGTAAATGTAAATAAGTCGCTTCCCAAAAGGAAGTGACCAAAACACAAATTTTCAGTCGCAGATACCGATAACGGTTGTCTGCGGCTTTATTTTTTGCAAAAAATGTTTACTTATAAAGTAAAATAATATATAATGTACTCGCATTGTATCCGCCGGCAAAATAACTTGCCAAAGCTTGAGCGTTTGTGTGTTTTGCGCAAGGGCTTAGGAACAGTAGCAGAAAGGAAATTAAATATGAAAACAAACACAAAAAAGATTGCCGGAGTAGGACTTCTCACGGCAGTAGTAGTTGTACTTCAGCTACTCGGTAGTTTTATCCACTTTGGTCCGTTCTCAATTTCGCTTGTACTTATCCCTATCGTTGTAGGCGCTTCGCTTTACGGCGTATTATCGGGTGCGTGGCTCGGTCTTGCATTTGGAATTACTGTTTTAATTTCAGGCAACGCTGCGGCTTTTTTAGCCGTTAATCCGGGCGGAACTGTAGTTACGGTCCTTCTAAAAGGTGCACTCGCAGGTCTTTTGGCAGGTGCAGTATACAAAGCAATTGAAAAGAAAAACAAGGTTGTTGCAACAATCGTTGCCGCAATAGTTTGCCCTGTAGTAAATACAGGTATATTTTTAATCGGCTGTCGCCTATTCTTCTTTGACACAATCAAAACCTGGGCGGCAGGAACAAACGTATTCGTTTATATGATTACAGGACTTGTAGGCTTCAACTTCTTATTTGAACTTGGTTTAAACATAATTCTTTCACCTACTATTATTAAGCTTACAAAGCTTGGCAGAAAGGAAAAATAATAATGATTTTAGCTGTAGATATCGGTAATACAAATATCGTTTTAGGTATTCTTGACGGCGATACGCTTATTAACGAGTGTCGCCTTTCGACCGCAGTTAATGACTCGGCGGAGGAATACGCAATAAAGCTTAACAGTATTCTTGAAATTTGCAAAATAAATCCCGAAGATATTGAGGGAAGCGTTATTTCCTCAGTTGTGCCTCCGCTTATCAGAACGGTTTCAAAGGCAATTATGCTTATCACGGGTAAAAAATCAATAGTAATCGGCCCGGGAGTTAAAACAGGTCTTAATATTAAGACAAACAATCCTGCCGAGCTTGGCGCAGATATGGTAGCCGGTGCAGTTGCAAGTATTGAAAAATATCCTTGCCCGCAAATTATTTTCGATTTGGGTACTGCAACTACAGCTTCGGTTATTGATAAAAACGGCTGTTTTATCGGCTGTTCGATTTTATGCGGAGTTAAGACTGCGCTCAATGCATTAGCATCAGGCACGGCTCAGCTTCCTCAAATTGACATTGTTGCCCCAAAAAATGCAATTTGCACAAACACTATCGACTGTATGAGAAGCGGTACTGTTTACGGCACTGCGGCAATGATTGACGGCTTAGTGAAAAGATTTGAAAAAGAGCTTGGTCAAGAGGCAACGGTAATTATTACGGGAGGTCTTGGCGGCGTTATCGCAAAATACTGTGAAACAAAGGCAATTGTTGATAAAAATTTGGTTATCGACGGACTTCGCTTGATTTATGATAAAAACACACAGGAGAGGAAATAAATATTATGGCTTTATACCGTGCATTTCAGGCATTCAGACCCGAAAAGTCGAAGCAAGCGCTTATCCCGGCTCTTCCTTATGATGTTATGAACAGTGATGAGGCAAAAGAGATGGTTAAGGACAACCCTTATTCGTTTTTGCATATTGACAAGGCGGAGATTGATTTGCCAAAAGGTACTGATATTTACAGCGACGAGGTTTACCGAAAGGCTAAGGAAAACCTTGAAAATCTTGAAAGAACAGGCGCACTTATTCAGGATAAAAAGCCTTGCTTTTATATTTACAGGCAGATTATGAACGGCAGAAGCCAAACGGGAATTGTAGGCTGCGCATCTATCGATGATTATATGAACAATGTTATCAAAAAGCACGAACACACCCTTGCTAAAAAAGAAGAGGACCGTATTCGTCACGTTGATACCTGCAATGCAAACACAGGCCCGATTTTCTTAACATATCGCAAAAACGACATTATCAGCAATACCGTTAATTCTTGGACAAGCGCTCACGAGAGTGTTTATGATTTTGTGGCAGACGGTGTTAATCAAACAGTTTGGGTAATTGATGACGAGGATATTATCAATACCATTTCAAACGAATTTGCAAAAATTGATGCTTTATACATTGCCGACGGTCACCACAGATGTGCGTCTGCGGTAAAGGTCGGTCAAAAAAGAAGAGAGGAAAAACCGGATTACACAGGTGATGAGGAATTTAATTTCTTCTTATCCGTTGCTTTTCCTGATGACGAGCTTGAAATTATGGATTACAACAGAGTAGTTAAAGACCTAAACGGTATGAGCCGAGAGGAATTTTTAAGTTCATTATCGCATAGCTTTGAGGTAGAAAAGGTTGAAACTCAATATAAACCGACAAAGCGCCATACATTCGGAATGCTTATTGAAAATGATTGGTATAAGCTTTCGGCAAAAGAGCAGATTATCGACGAGAGCGACCCTGTTAAAAGGCTTGACGTTTCAATCCTTCAGGACAATCTCCTTTCCCCCATCCTCGACATTGACGACCCTAAAACAAATGACAGAATTGATTTTATCGGCGGAATAAGAGGACTCGGTGAGCTTGAGAGAAGATGCAAAGAAGATATGAAACTTGCATTTGCCATGTATCCAACCTCGATAGGCGACCTTATGTCAATCGCAGATGCAAATTTAATTATGCCGCCAAAGTCAACTTGGTTTGAACCAAAGCTTTTATCGGGTATATTTATTCATCATTTGAGTTAATAATTTGTATAATTATAAAATATTGTATATTTATCAACCAAAAAAATTCAATACTCTTGCATTTATCAAATTTTTTTAGTAAAATATAACTGTTGTTTTTTTGTTTTATTATAAATTTTGCTTTGGAGGTTGTGTGATGAAAGAAGAAAACAGAAAATATGCTCGTGAAGCAATGGACATTGTTGAACACGCAGCACATAAAATAGGCTCACGTTTGCCTGGCTCTGACGGAGAAATCAAATTGCATAAATATATGGGTGAAAAACTCCGTGAAATCGGTATTGAGCCAAAAACAGAGGAATTTGCAGTATCTCCTCGTTCGGGTATCGGCGGTCTTGGTTATGCAGGCTGGTCGGGTGTAATCATCAGTATCGGTGCTATTATTGCAATTGCTTGCGGATTTGACAAGCTTTGGTATGTGCTCGGCGCACTCGGACTTCTTACAATCTTTTGGCTTGTAATGAGTTGCTTTTTCTACAAAACATGGTTTGATATGTTTTTCCCGCAGGAAATCAGCCGTAACACTCTCGGTGTTTTAGAGCCTGAGGACGGAAAATACGACTACACAATTATCCTTTCAGGTCATACAGACACCTCTTGGTGCTGGAGGCACAGCGAACACGCTTATAAGTATAAGGACACTAAGCCGGTAATGGGTCTTATTGCTACATACGGCAAGGTAGGTTTCGGCGCAGTTTGTTTCATCTTTATCGCACTTTTCTCTGTATTTATGGCAATTGTTGATATTTGCCAATTTGCAGGTGCCGCTTGGACACAGACAATGCTTACATCTCACGGATGGGAAGTATTTATGTTTATAATGAACTTCGTTCCTATCGTAACTGCTATCGGCTCATTATTCGTTGTTATGTGGGGCGACCCCAATCCGAGGAATGCTTCTCGTGGTGCTATGGACAACGCAACAGGCATCGGCTTAAGTTATGCTGTAATTAAATATTTCAAGGAAAATCCTGATAAAATGCCTAAGAATTGCCGTATTGTTGATGCAAATATCGGCTCTGAGGAAGCAGGCTTGAGAGGTTCAATGCACTTTGCTCAAGAGCACAGATTTGACGATTTAACAAAGAATGCTTGGAATATTAACATTGACTCTGTTGCCGATAAAGAGTACTTTGAGGTAGTTATTAAAGACGATTGGCAGGGCGTCAGATTTGATACCGATATGGAAAAAATGTTTAAGGATACATTTAACGAAATGGGCATCAAGTCACTTACTAACGGTTGCATTCACAACCCTGTAGGCGGTTGCGACTCAACTCCTATGACAAGAGCAGGAATTAAGTCAGTTACATTTGCCGCTCAAAACCCTATGCTCACATACTATTATCACACATGGCGTGATATGCCTGAGCGCTTTGAAATGGAAACAGTCGGCGACGGCTTCGATGTTATTCTTGCCGTAATTGACAAGATTGCCAAATTCCAAGAGAAAAACGGCTACAACGGCCCACAAAAGAAATAATTAATACAAAAGATAAACGAGCATTGACGATATTTTGTCAATGCTCGTTTTCATATTTATTTGGGTTATTCGTCCTATCCAAAAGAAAATCAATATTAGTATTAAAAAAATCCGCTAAAATAATAAGCGTTTCCGTAGGCGGGATTCGCTCTCCCGTTTCATATTTGGATATAAGCGCCTGCTCTATGCCAGTTTGCATTTGAAGCGCAATTTGAGTCATTCCACGCTCTATTCTGATTTTTTTCAAATTCTCGCCCATACAATAATCACCTAATGACATTATGTCATATTTATTATTGACAATTATGACAGTTTGTCATATAATAATGATGAAAAAATTAAAACAGAGAATGAAAAAAGAGCAAAACAGGCAAACCGATATATCGGTTTGCCTGTTTTGCTTTTAAAAAGGATTAGTCATATATAAAATTATTTGTCGTATTCACAAATTGTCTTTCGGGTTTGCAAAATACTTCCTGACGAAACAGAAAATTCATCAAGACCCCATTCAATAAGATAAGGGATAAGCTTGGTATCCGCTGCCGCTTCACCGCACATACCAACCTGAATACCTGCTGCCTTGGCATTTTTAATAGTTGTTTCAATAGCACGTAAAACTGACGGTTGAAATACATCATAAAGCCTTTCAACCTTTGCATTGCCTCTATCCACTGCCATTGTGTAGCCTGTAAGGTCGTTTGTGCCGATAGAGAAAAACTTAACTTCACGAGCCAGAACATCCGAAATAAATACTGCCGCCGGGGTTTCAACCATAATGCCGACATCTACGCTTCTGTATTCCTTACCCTCACTTTTAAGTTCTTCCTTGCATTCCTCAATCAGGGCTTTTGCCTGCCTTACCTCTTCAACACAGGTAACAAGAGGAAGCATAATTTTTATATTTCCATAAACACTTGCACGCAAAAGCGCACGAAGTTGCTTTTTAAAAAGTTCCTTATTATCAAGGCAGTAGCGAATTGCTCTGTGGCCCAAGAAAGGATTTTCTTCTTTTTCAATATTAAGATAAGGAATATCCTTATCACCGCCTACATCAAGGGTGCGAATGATTACTTCTTTGCCATCCATTGCCTTTGCAACGGTGGAATATGCCTCAAACTGTTCTTCCTCGCTTGGCTCGCTTTGGCGGTCCATAAAAAGAAATTCCGTTCTGAAAAGACCGATACCTTCTCCGCTGTTTTGAATAACGCTTTGAACATCCTCAGCTTTGCCGATATTGCCGTAAACAAATTTTTTAATGCCTGATTTAGTAACAGTCGGTTTGCCGAAATATTGCTTTAAGCTCTCTTTATCTTTTAGATATGCCTCTTGTTTATTTTCGAATTCCTTTATATCATCATTACTCGGACTTACAATAACATTTCCTTTAAATCCGTCAACAGCAACCAAATCGCCGTTTTTCACTTCATTGCAAACATTAGGTATCGAAAGCACGGCAGGAATACCCATAGCCATTGCCAAAATTGCACTGTGGCTTGTGATACCGCCCACCTCTGTAAGTATTGCGCTGACATTATCCTTGTTAATTTGACCCGTCATAGACGGAGTAAAATCCTTTGCTATCAAAACAGAACCTTTTTTCACCTTAGAAATATCGACGTTATTTACGCCGAGCAAGATACTCAAAAGGCTGTCTTTGATATCCTTAACGTCGCTTGCTCTTTGCTGAGTAAGCTCATCGTCAACACCCGAAAACATATCAATAAACATTGAGCAAACCGTATCAACAGCCTTTTCTGCCACCGAACCTGCGTCAATATTATCCTGCATTTGAGAAAGCATAAACGGGTCTGAAAGCATAACAATATGACCCTCTAAAATTTCCGCTTCCTTGTCGCCTGCCGAATTTTTTACGTCATCTGCAAGCTTCCTTGTTTCCTTAATAAAAGTATCAACTGCTTTTTGAAGTCTTTCCTTTTCATTTTGAGCCGTTGTAAATTCAACGTGATTATAATCAAGCTTTGCGTCGCTTATAACAACTGCATTGCCGATACCGTAGCCCTGACTTGCTCCTATTCCCTTAAGCATAACACTTCCCCCTTGCTGCACAAAAAGGTGCAATGTAATTAAGCATTGCACCTTTTATAATTTTTATTCGCCGAAACCTGATTCAATAAGAGCAATTGCTTCATCAAGCATAGCCTGCTCATCTGCGCCGTCACATTCAACAGTAATATCTGTGCCACACTTAATGCAAGCCGCCATAATATTCATAATGCTTTTGCCGTTGATTTTTTTATCGCCAACAATAATATTAATATTTGATGTATATTTAGTCATTGCTGTTACAAAAACGTTTGCAGGTCTCATATGAAATCCCATTTCGTTAGTAACCTTAGTAAGCTTTGAAACCATAATATTTCTCCTAATTCTATCTTATTTTGCTTTAACCTCATTGTTTACATTTTTCTTTAAAAGTGCAAGCATTAATGCACCTACAACCGAGCCTGCAACAAGAGCTACAACATAAAGAAGCGGATGGTCGCATACAATGAATGTGAATATACCGCCGTGAGGAGCAGGACAAGTTACATTAAAGAGTGATGTAAGAGCACCTGCTACAGCAGAACCGACCATACAAGACGGAATTACACGAATTGGGTCAGAAGCTGCGTAAGGAATTGCACCCTCGGTGATGAAGCAAAGACCCATAAGATAGTTTACAGGACCGCTCTTAAGTTCTTCCTTATTCCACTTTTTCTTGTTAAATGTTGTTGAAAGAGCAATTGCAATAGGAGGAACCATACCGCCAATCATAACAGCAGCCATAATCCAAGTGTTGCCGTCTGCAATTGCTGCTGTGCCGAATACATAAGCTGCCTTGTTGAAAGGACCGCCCATATCTGTTGCCATCATAGTAGCAAGAACAATTGAAAGAAGAAGTCTGCTTGTTGAGCCAAGACTTTCAAGTCCGTTTGCAAGAAGTGTATTGAGTTGACCGATAATCGGGTTTACGCCTGCCATAATTAAGCCCATAAGAAGCGTACCCAAAAGCGGATAAATGAATACCGGTTTAATACCGTCCATTGCCTTAGGCATCCAAGAAAATGCTTTTTTAATAAGCTGAACAACTATACCTGCTATAAAGCCGGCAAACAATGCGCCAAGGAAACCTGATACTGCTTTTGAATCTCCGGCAAGTCCGTTGCCCGAATTAACGCCATCAACCATACTTTGAATTGTATGGCCGCTTGCCGCAAACACACCGCCTACAAAGCCCGGAAGTAAGCCCGGACGGTCTGCAATAGACTGAGCGATATATGCCGACAAAACAGGAAGCATAAGTGCAAATGCCGCTTTACCTATCCAGAAAACAACTGATGCAACAGGGCTTGTGAAACCGAATGTTCCGCCGACGTTGGCATTGCCTGCGATTGTATCAATAAGGAAACCGAATGCAATAAGCACACCGCCGCCTACTACGAACGGAAGCATATGAGATACACCGTTCATAAGATGCTTATAAATCTTATGACCGAAGCTTTCCTTTTCGTCATCATCTACAGCGCTTTTTTCTTCGTCATTTGCGTGATAAACGGAAGCTTTGCCGTCAACAATTTTTTGAATAAGCTCCTCAGGTTTATTAATACCGTTTGTAACTGAGGTTTTGATAACAGGCTTGCCGTCAAAACGTGCCATTTCAACATTTTTGTCAGCCGCAATAATGATGCCGTCACATTCCTCAATTTCTTTTTTCGTTAAAATATTCTTAGCGCCGCCTGAGCCGTTAGTTTCAGCCTTAAGCGGATAGCCCATTTTTTCGCCCGCTTTTTCGAGTGCCTCGGCAGCCATATAGGTATGGGCAATACCGGTAGGGCAAGCTGTTACGGCTAAAATTCTGTAACCGTCTTTCTTTGCTACCTCTGCCTTTGGCTCATCAGGATACTTTTCAGTTTCCTTTTTATCAATTACAGAAAGAAATTCATCTGCTGTTTTTGCACTTCTTAAAGCCGCACAAAATTCAGGCTCCATAAGCATAACCATCAATCTTGAAAGAATTTCAAGATGTAAATCTCCGTCAAGCGGAGCAGCAATCATAAATAAAATGTCGCTGTTTTTGCCATCGGGTGCACCGTAGTCAACACCGTTTTGAACAGTTATAGCCGAAAGACCGGGAGTTTTAACACTCTCACTTTTAGCGTGAGGAACTGCAATTCCCTCTCCTATTGCAGTTGAGCCTTGAGCCTCTCTTGCAAGTATTGCCTTCTTGTACTCATTAACGTCAAGAAGATTACCTGCCTTTTCATGAAGAGCAATAAGCTTATCGATAGCGTCATTTTTGGAGGCAACCGATGCATTAAGTTCTATTGCATTCTTCTTAAGCAAATCAATAATTTTCATAAGTATTACCCCTTTCTTATTTTAAATATTCGCTTTCAAGCATTTTGTCGATTGTGTCTTTATCGGCAAGACCCGGACAAAAGGCCGTTGCATTTCCGCAAGCAGAGCCAAGCTTTAAAGCATATTTATAGTCGTGAGTTTTTGAGTAGCCTGCAACAAAGCCTGCCACCATTGAATCGCCGCAGCCGACAGGATTTAAAACCTTGCCGGGAACATTACCCATTGAATGAACCTCTCCAAATTCATCAACAAGCGTTGCGCCGTCCTTTGAACGTGAAACAAGAACATTTCTTGCACCCATTTCCTGAAGCTTTTTTGCATAATATGCAATTTCTTTTTCCGTTTTAACTTCTACGCCGAAAACATCGCCAAGCTCGTGATGATTAGGCTTAATTAAAAACGGCTTATATTTTAAAACATTTAAAAGCAAATCTCCCGTTGCATCAACTGCAAAGTTAATGCCTTTATTTTGGAGTTTTGCAAGTATTTCCTCATAAATATCATCGGGAAGAGAATTTGGAATTGAACCTGCCAAAACGAGGAAATCACCTGATTTAAGTTTTTCAAACTTGTCAAACAAAGCGTTTAATTCGTCTAATTCGATATCGGGTCCCTGCGCATTAATATCGTAATCCTCATCCGCTTTGATTTTTACATTAATTCTTGTGTATCCTTTTTTAAGATATACAAAATCATTTTTAATATTTTCTGCATTAAGCATTTCTTCAATTTTCTTGCCTGAAAATCCGGCAAGAAAGCCAAGCGCAATGTTATCAACCTTGAGCCTTGAAAGGATAACGGAAACATTAATTCCCTTGCCGCCGTAATAAAGCTGTTCGCTTTCGGTTCGGTTAATATCCTTATATTGCAGCTGCTTTAAATTCATAACATAATCAAGCGCCGGATTAAAAGTTACTGTGTAAATCAAGCTACAACACCTCTTTAATAACTGTCAGCTTTTTAAGCTTTGAATTTGAGCATTTATCCGTCACTATGCAGGCACAATCAACAGAGCCAAAGCTTACTGCCGAAACCTTATCAAACTTTGAAGAGTCGGCAAGCACGTATGTCACGAAGCTTTTTTCAACAGTGACTGCTTTAAGCATTGCCTCCTCTGTATCCGGAGTAGTATAGCCTTGCTTTTCGCTTATGCCGTTAGCGCCGATAAATGCCTTTGTGAATGAATAGTTTTGCAAATTTTTTGCCGCAACCAAACCTATGATTGCCTCTGTAGACTGCTTCAGCTTGCCGCCCAAAACAATTACGTTGCATCCGTTTTTTGCAAGTTGCTTTGCGTGGTCGACGCCGTTTGTAACAAAAGTTGCCTTTGAATTTTTGAGAAACGTCGTCATCAAAAGTGTGGTTGTTCCTGCATCAATAAATACAAAATCGTCATCCTGTATTTGCGATGCCGCATATTGTGCAATTTTTGTTTTTTCATCAGTATTCTTTGTCAGTTTTTCCTCAATATTATCCTCAAGCTTAATAAATTCCTGACCGAGCGCCGTTGCGCCGCCGTGAACCTTATTAATCTTACCTTTACTTGCAAGGTAGGATAAATCACGTCTTACAGTCGATTCGCTCGATTGCAAAATCTCTGTAAGCCTTGTGACTGTTACAGAACCCTGCTCTTTAATAATATCAAGGATTAATGACTGTCTTTCTTGACTTAGCATGCTTAATCTCCTTAATGCTGAAAACTAACTTTTCATTGCACCTTAAGTATAGCGTTTCTTTCATTTTCCGTCAATATATATCATTTATTTTCGTCATAATGCTCATTTACGCCCTGTTTATTTGTGCAATCAGGTGCTTTTATATGTATATTCTGATTGATTTTGACTGTTTTATTCAAACCAAGCATTTTTTCAATCATTTAAAATTTTGCAAAAAAATAAAGACGGTTATTACTAACCGTCTTTATCTAAATATGAATTTTATTCAATAGGAGTAAGATTTTTAAGACTGACATCCATAATCATAGCAGAATGAGTAAGCGCACCGCACGATACAAAATCAACACCGATTTGGGCAATTGACTTAAGTCTTTCCTTAGTAACATTGCCCGAACACTCGGTTTCAGCCCTGCCACCGATAATTTCAACAGCTTTTTTCATAGTATCATTATCCATATTATCAAGCATAATAATATCTGCGCCTGCCTCGACAGCCTCTTTAACCTGCTCTAAGGTTTCGGTTTCAATCTCAATCTTTCTTACAAAAGGAGCATACGCCTTAGCCATTTTAATTGCCTTTGTAATTGAGCCTGCCGCACCGATATGATTGTCTTTAAGAAGTACACCGTCGGAAAGATTATATCTATGATTTGTTGCGCCGCCTACCTTAACGGCATATTTTTCAAACGGGCGCATATTAGGAGTAGTCTTACGAGTGTCAAGAAGAGTAGTATTTGTACCCTCAAGCTCTTTCATATATTCTCTTGTCATTGTGGCAATGCCGCTCATACGCTGAAGATAATTAAGACCCGTTCTTTCCCCGCTGAGGATTGCCTTTATATCACCGTAAATAACGCCCAAAAGCTCACCCTTTTTAACCTCGTCGCCGTCCTTGAAATATGCTTCAAAGCGAGCAGTTTTATCAAGAATTTCAAACGTTCTTTCAAAAATACCGAGACCGCAGATAATACCGTCTTGCTTACAGATAAGTTCAGCCTTACCCTGCTTGTCCTCAGGCATAACAGCATTGGTTGAAACATCCTCCGAAGTGATATCCTCTTTAAGCGTGTTTAAAATATAATCGTCTACATTAACCTTGAGTGTTACACCATTTATCATAAAAATCTTTATCCTTTTCTTTTATTTCATCCATAATGAGCTTTTTAAACTCCTTTTGTCTTTCTTCCTTTGGAGGATAAGACGAAAGGTCAACCTCGTTATAATTTTCAGGCTTTTCGCTTTTATCATCAGCAATAACGTCAGCCGCACGCTTTGCAAAAACAAGACTTTCAAGAAGAGAATTTGAAGCAAGCCTGTTTTTGCCGTGAACGCCGTTGCAAGCGGTTTCACCTGCTGCATAAAGATGAGCCATAGATGTTCTGCCGTAAAGGTCAGTTTTAATTCCGCCCATCATATAATGCTGAGCCGGAGTTACAGGAACTTTATCCTTAGTAATATCATAACCCTCTTCCATACAAGCGTCAAAAATATTCGGAAAACGCTTAGCCGCCTGCTCCGTAGTCATTGTAGGAAGTGTAATATAAACGTGGTCCGTGCCAAACTTTTTCATTTCCTCAACAATTGCGTTTGTTACAACATCTCTCGGCTGAAGCTCGTCCGTAAATCTTTCCCCGTTTTCGTTAAGAAGAATTGCGCCCTCGCCCCTTACGCTTTCGCTGATAAGAAAACGTCTGCCTTTCTTCTTGCTGTAAAGAGTGGTAGGGTGTATCTGAATATAATTAATGTCTTTAAGCTCTACCCCGTGCTTAATTGCAAGCGCAAATGAGTCACCCGTAATATGAGGATAGTTTGTAGAATTAAGGAACAAGCCTCCGAGACCGCCCGTTGCAAGAATGATATCTCTTGCAATGATAGAGCCCATTTCGCCGTATTCGTCCTCGCACACAATACCCTGGCAAACATTATCCTTTTCAATAAAATCAATCATAGTGGTTTTTGGAACTATGGTTATATTTTCTTTTTTCTTTGCAATGTCAAGAAGAGTATCTGTAATTTCCTTGCCTGTTTCATCCTTATGATGAAGTATTCTGTTTCTTCTGTGAGCGCCCTCACGGGTGTAATCGTATTCGCCGTTTTTGTCCGTATCAAAATCGACGCCAAGGTCAATAAGAGTTCCGATAACCTCCTGAGAGGATTCAATCATAACACGAACAGAATCAGGGTCATTTTCCCAGTGACCTGCTTTCATTGTGTCCTCAAAATAACACTTAAAATCATTAACGTCCTTAAGCACGCACACACCGCCCTGTGCGAGCATCGAATCACATTCATCGGTATTTTCCTTTGTGATAATAAGAACTTCCTTATCCTTTGGAAGGCAAAGTGCCGCAAAGAGACCTGCCACACCGCTTCCGACTATTACAACATCTGTTTTAATGTATTCCTTGTTCTTCATAAGATTATTAAAGAGCGATTGCTCCTTTCTCCTAAAGCTCATAATGATAAATTCGTAAAGTCAAAAAATTCAATTACTTTTAACTATACTTATTCTAATATATAATTATTTTTTCCAATTGTCAAGGTTGATAACGCATATAAGTTGTGATAAAATAAAAATATAGGCAAATTAATGTCATTTTTTCGATTATTTTAACCGAGAGGATAAAAAATATAATGAACGTTTTTGATTTTGACAACACAATATATGACGGCGAAACACTTATTGATTTTGCGCTTCACTATGTAAAAACAGACCCTAAAATTTGGAAATACGTTCCTAAACTTTTAGTAATATGCTTTAAAGACGCTTTTCATCTATTCACTGTTGAGGAAGCGATTGAGGCTTATGCAAGCTTTCTTGAAGGATATTTTATTCACATCAAAACGCTTGACGAGGACGTTGTTAAATTTTGGGACAAAAACGAGAAAAAAATCAAGCCTTGGTACAATGAGGTCAGACGTGATGACGACATTGTCGTTTCCGGCTCAACAGACTTTTTGCTTGATGAGATTATGAAAAGAATGGGAATTAAAAATTACGTTGGCTCATCAATCGATAAAAAAACCGGCAAATTCAAGCGCTTATGCTTTCTTGAAAACAAGGTTAAAATATTTAACGAATTGTACCCCGGCGCACATATAGATAATTTTTATACCGATTCTATGAACGACAAGGCTATGATGGATATTGCCGATCACGTATTTTTAGTAAACGGTAACAAAATAGAGCAAATCAAGTAAAGAGGTGTCAAAATGCTAAAGCTTACTTTTATAACAGATACTCACCACTACAGCAAAACACTCGGCACAAGCGGACGCCAATACTTTTTAAGAAGCGGAAGTGACCAAAAATGCCTTGCAGAAACTGGAGATATCATCGACGCAGCATTTGAGCAAATTGCAAAAAGCGATACAAACGCAGTTATGATTATCGGCGATGTTACAAATGACGGCGAAAAGGTGTCGCACATTGAATTTAGAGAAAAGCTTGAAAAGCTTGCAAAATCAAAACCCGTTTACACTATCACCTCTACTCACGATTGGTGCTGTGACGAAAATCCAAGAAGTTTTCACGGCGGTTTAGTAAACCACAATGTTGAAACGCTTAAAAGCAATGAGCTTCGTGATTTCTATTTCGATTTCGGTCCTAAACAAGCCATTAGCGAATATATAACTCACATAGGCACAACGTCTTATGTTATTCAGCTTAACGACAATGTAAGGCTTCTTGCATTAAATGATGACAAAAACGGCAATGACCATGCCGGCTTTACAGAGGAGCATTTTTGTTGGATTGAAAATCAAATTAAAAAAGCTTATGACGACAACTGCTTAATAATAGGTATGGAGCATCACCTGCTCACCCCTCACATAAGCCCGCTGATTACAGGCGGCGGAACATGCGTTGCAGACAGAGAATATGTAGCGTCACGTCTTGCAGACGCTGGGCTTAAATATATGTTTGTAGGTCACAGCCATATGCAAAGCACAACAGATTTTAAATCTAAAAAAGGCAATGTTATCAAAGAGGTAAACGTCGGCTCTCTTGTAGGATATCCTGCACCTATAGTTGACGTCACCGTCAATGACGATATGACATTGACTTATGACGTAAAGCATTTAAAATCATTTAAGCTTGACGGAAAAGAAATTGGCGCACAAAAATTTCTTGCAAACCATTGCACTGCCCTTGTTCACAGGCTTTTAGACTGCGCAAACAAAGAAGAATTTTGTGCAAGGCTTAACGCACTCGGAATTGACGGAGAAAAAATATCAAATTTATTTTTCATAGCAAGACCTATTATGGATATCATAAAATATAAGAGCGTAGGATATACATACAAAAAGCTAAAGCACTTAGGATTTGGCAGATATTTTGATAAAAAGCTTATTGAAAAATATAAAAATCACAAAATACTTGAAATTGTCGATTACATCACTCTGTCAATTATGGACGGCAGTATTGTCAAATATGACAGGCAATCGGATTATTACAAGCTTGTTATGAGCTTTATTGTAATTCCGAGCAAAATTTTCAAAAAAAATGTTGATTTAAAAAAGTTAATCTTTGCTGTTGACGCTGTTTTGACAGGCGGAAGATATAACAATCAGCACGATACATTATAGGTTATATAAATATTTAATAAAATAAAGCAAATTCACTTGACATTTATTACAGTCTGTGTTACTCTTTTGTTACCTTTTGGATACACAAGATTTTGACTAAATATCATTGATTTTTACGCGTATACAACATATAGTATGTTTTTTGCACATTTAGGCACTAAATCATACTACCCAAAGTGGTTACATTTTAGAAAAAATATTACTGTTATCATTTATTTTTTGACAATCATTTGCTATAATAGTAAAAGTTTTGGGGCATACGCCCATACATATTTAAGATTTTAACGCAAACATTATATATATAACTTAAAACTCGCACAGAGAGGTGAAATGTACTTGGAGAATTTTGTAATTCGTGGCGGTCATGAACTTTTCGGAGAAGTAAACATAAGCGGTGCAAAAAATGCCGCTGTAGCAATAATTCCTGCCGCTATTCTCGCAAACGATATAGTACGTATTGAAAATATACCTAATATTAGTGACGTAAGCCTTATGATTCAAACCCTTGACCGAATGGGAGCAAAAATAAAGCTTATTAATAATAACACAATTGAAATTGACTCAAGAACAGTTGCCTGTAAGCCTGTTCCTTATGAACTTGCATCTCATTTCAGGGCAAGCTATTATCTTATAGGCGTAATGCTCGGCAGATTTAAAAAAGCCGAGGTTGCTATGCCGGGCGGCTGTGACTTTGGTGTAAGGCCTATTGACCAGCATATCAAAGGCTTTGAAATGCTTGGCGCTAAGGTTGAAACAATTGACGGTATGGTATGCGCAAATGCAGACAAGCTTGTAGGAGCGTCAATATATATGGACGTTGTATCGGTTGGTGCAACTATGAATATTATGCTTGCCGCCGTTTTAGCAAGGGGTCTTACCGTTATTGAAAATGCCGCTAAGGAGCCGCATATCGTTGACCTTGCGCTTTTCCTTAACTCAATGGGCGCAGACGTAAGAGGTGCCGGCACCGACGTTATCAAAATCAGAGGTGTTGAAAAGCTTCACGGTTGCACATATTCAATCATTCCCGACCAAATTGAGGCAGGAACATATATGGTTGCGGCTGCTACTTGCGGCGGCGACGTACTTGTTAAAAACGTTATTCCTAAGCACCTTGAATCTATCAGCGCAAAGCTTGAAGAAGCCGGCGCAGAGATTATTGAATACGACGATGCAGTAAGAGTAACTCGCTTTAAACCGCTTACAAAATGCAACGTTAAAACTATGCCTCACCCCGGCTTTCCGACTGATATGCAGCCGCAAATCGCCGTGTTGCTTTCTGTTGCAAAGGGAACAAGTATTCTTTCCGAAAGTGTATGGGACAACAGATTTCAATATGTCGGTCAGCTTTTGAGAATGGGTGCTAACATTCAGGTAGACGGCAAAATTGCGGTTATTGAGGGCGTTGAAAGCCTTGCCGGTGTAAACGTTAAGGCTACCGACCTTCGTGCAGGTGCGGCAATGGTTATTGCAGGTCTTGTTGCAAAGGGTGAAACAACGGTTGAGGACATTCAATATATTGACCGAGGATATGAGGATATTTGCGAAAAGTTTTCATCACTCGGCGCTGATATTAAGCGTGTTGTATTAAACGATGATGACAATTCAGCAGCCAACGCAGGTTAATATAACAAAACTAATATAACAAAAAATATTTAACTTAAGGGGGTTTCTAAGAACTCCCTTTTCTTTTAGAAAAAATACAGATAAAAAGACGGAGAATTTTATGGCAAAAGTATGTCAGCTTTTTTCAGGCAGCAGCGGAAATTCAATATTGGTTTCATCATCGGGGCACAATTACCTTGTTGATATCGGGGTATCGGCTAAAAAATGCGAAAACGGACTTAATCAAATCGATATTGAGCCGGGCAGCATTGAGGGCATATTCGTCACTCACGAGCATGGGGACCACGCAAAAGGCGTTAGAGTTTTTGCAAACAGATACAAAATTCCGGTTTATGCCTCCAAGCTTTGCTATGATGAACTTTACAGGCAAGGTTTTGCGGATGATAAAACAAATCTTAATATTATAGAAAATCACATTGAGCTTGACGGAATTGATGCCAAAGCATTTCACCAAAGCCATGACAGCATCGACTGCCTTGGCTACAGATTTAATTTTTCAGACGGAAGAAGTGCTGCCGTCTGCACCGATACCGGCTTTATAACAGACAACGCAAAAGAGATTTTGCCGGGCACTGACCTCATATTTATTGAGTCAAACCACGAAATCGCAATGGTAAACGCCGGAACATATCCATACATTTTAAAGCAGAGAATTTTAGGTGCAAGCGGTCATTTATCAAATTTTGCTTGCAGTGAATACATAAAGGAGCTTGCAAAATCCGGCACTACGCGCTTTGTTTTGGCACATTTAAGCAGAGAGAACAATCTTCCCGAACTCGCACGTCAAACAGCCGTAGCGGCGCTTAGTGAGATTGATATGGAAGAAAACAAGGATTACAGGCTTTACGTTTCACCGCCTGAGAACGACTCACGGAGCATTATATTATGATTAACGTAACACTTATAGCAGTCGGCAAGCTTAAAGAAAAATATTTAAGAGACGCCGTGGCCGAATATTTCAAACGTCTCGGCGCATTTTGCAAAATTAATATTATTGAAATTGACGAGGAAAAGGTCGGCGACAATCCGAGCCGTGCGCAGATTGACAATGTGCTTGAAAAGGAGGGGCAAAGAATAATCAAGAAAATTCCCAAATCAAGCAGCGTTATCACCCTTTGCATTGAGGGCAAGGAATATTCAAGCCCTGATTTTTCACACCTTTTAGATAATATTTCTATGACTTCATCAAGCATTTGCTTTATTATCGGTGGCTCCTTTGGCTTGAGTAACGAGGTTAAAGTGCTAAGTAATTACAAACTTTCCTTTGGCAAAATGACACTCCCCCACCAACTTGCAAGAGTTGTTTTGCTTGAGCAGGTTTACCGTGCATTTTCGATTTCAAATAATTCAAAATATCACAAATGATTGACTAAAGGGCAAAATTCAATTATAATTAAGGCAGATGAAAAACGGAGGGATACCATGGCTTTATCTGCAATGTTTATTTTAGAGGTTGTGATTGTATTTTCATTCATAGTGACCTCGCTTTTTATGTTTATACCGAAGAAGAACGAAGCGGTGCATAAAATATTTTTTGCGCTTTCCGTTATGCTCGGCATTCTCGTAACCTTTATCAGCGCAACCTCGCTTCCGTCAAATATGCAAATGCAAACGGTTGCCTGCTGGCTTTGCCTTGTGCCTGCCGCAATAGGAATTATAATTTCAGTTGCCAAGGGCAAGCCTAATGCGCTCGCAAAGCTCTGCTCAATGCTTACAATAATACTTTCCGTTTTGGGATATTATTTTTTGGGTTAATATTTTTTTGATTTTTAGGCATAAAAAAACACGGACCGATGATGTAGGTGGTTGAGGGATGGTCCGTGTTTTTTTATTAACTTAAGGAGTAATAGTTAGTGTTTACTAACTACATATAAGTTAGCATAAACTAACTCATTTGTCAAGCCTTTTTTTCAAAATAAAATTAAAAAATCCCCGATTTTAAAAAATCGGGGATGAAAACGCCGTATGACTATAAGTAATCATAAAGTGCTACGCCGAATACAGTTGATGCAAGAATGCTGAAAACTATTCCAATCAAAATTGCGACTGCATAGATTACAATATTTGCAATAATATAATTTTTCTTATTTTTGTTGGTATTAGGGCTTACGAGCCAAACTATCCAGCAGATTATATTTACAACAGGAATTGCAGAAAGCAAGAACATTCCGATGTAAGAGCCGACGCTCATAACCTCATTAGTTTGGTTAATCGGCTGATAAACAGGCGCTTGATACGGCGGCTGCTGAGGCTGAGTGTTTTGATTATAATAATTTTGCTGAGTATTAGGATTGTTATATTCGCCTTGATTATTAGGATTATAATATTCGTTCATAAGTTTACCTCCTTTTTGTTATAATTTGATATTAGCATATTGTTAATTTTTTGTCAATGTTTTTTATTCTGTCAGACTTCGAGAAAGCGAGATGAATTTCGTATTCAAATCAAAAATCACATAAAAACGACCTTGCTTTTTACAAGGTCGTTTTTTGCTTATATTCAAATTACTGGAAGTCGAATACATTTACCCAAGAATCAAGAAGTGCTTTTTCCTCAGGCTTATTCTTAACGCTCTCACTGCAAGCAACAATAGGCATCCATTGCTGAACAAGCTGTTTTGGAATGTCAGCCTTTTTGCAGAAGAGATTGAGATACTTTTCGGCAAGCTCCTTTTGACCGTTAAGATTAAATACAAGATAAGTTCTTGCGGCATCCTCTGAAGCATTACCCTGAGTAGCGTGTGCCCAGTCGATTACATAATATTCCCCGTCCGGAGTAACAATTATATTTGACGGGCAAAAATCGCCGTGAAGCACCTTGTTGTGAGATTTCATACCCTCAAGTCTGTTATGAAGGTCATATCTCAAAGTAGCTTCATAAGAAGAAGCGCTGATTTTGGCATGCATTTTTTCCTTAATCTTATTGAGCATAGGGCATTTCTTTGAATGAATTTCCATTTGAAGGGCAACAAATTTTTCAAGATATTCGTCCTCTTTTTCAGGATTTTCAGCCATAAGCTCGGAAAGGCTCTTACCTTCGATATATTCTCTTGTAATAGCCCAACCGCCGTCAACCTTTCTTACATCAAGGAGTTTAGGAATTTTAAGACCTGTTTCCTCAACTCTTGCGGTATTAAGTGCCTCGTTAAGTACCTGAGCCTTTGTGTATGCCTTTTCGTCAAATACCTTAACAAGCGTGTCGCCGTCACGGTAAATTTGTTTGTTTTCTCTATTTACAATAGTTGTCATAAAAGACACCCCCTATTTATTATACATAACGCAAAAACAGCCGTCAAGCGTTGATTATTTGCCGTAGTAAGCACGAAGATACATATCCTTGATTTCAGACATAAGAGGAAGTCTTGGGTTTGCACCTGTGCACTGGTCGTCAAATGCGTCCTCTGTCATTTGGTCAAGTGTATCGAGGAAGTACTTTTCGTCTACGCCGTAATCCTTGATTGTCTTTTTAATGCCTACATATTCCTTAAGGTCATCAATCTTCTTGATAAGACCCTTAAGCTTAGCCTCGTCATTTCTTCCGCTTACGCCGAGAGCTTCGGCAACCTGGGCATAACGACGAAGTGTCTTAGGATAATCATACTGGCTGAATGTACCCATTTTAGCAGGAACCTCTGCAGCATTGAATTCGAGAACATAGTCAATCATAAGTGCGTTTGCAACACCGTGTGGGAGGTGATGATAAGCGCCGAGCTTATGAGCCATTGAGTGGCAAACACCGAGGAATGCGTTTGCAAATGCCATACCTGCCATAGTAGCCGCATTAGCCATTTTTTCTCTTGCAACAGGGTCGTTCAAACCGTCGTCGTATGCTCTTGGGAGATATTCAAAGATATTCTTAAGAGCTTCAATTGCAAGACCGTCTGTATATTCTGTAGCCATCATTGAAGCATAAGCCTCAAGTGCGTGAGTAACTGCATCAATACCTGAAGCGGCTGTAAGTCCCTTAGGTGCAGTCATATGGAAATCAGCATCAACAATTGCCATATTAGGCATAAGCTGATAGTCAGCAAGAGGATACTTTGTGCCTGTGCTTTCATCGGTAATAACTGCGAAAGGAGTAACTTCTGAACCTGTACCTGCAGATGTAGGAACAGCGATAAAGTAAGCCTTTTCACCCATCTTAGGGAAGGTATAAACTCTCTTACGGATATCCATAAATCTCATTGCAAGGTCATAGAAATCAACTTCTGGGTGTTCATACATAACCCACATAATCTTAGCGGCATCCATTGCAGAACCACCGCCGAGTGCAATAATTACATCAGGCTCAAATGCTTTCATCTGTGCCCAGCCCTCTTTAGCGCAAGCAAGGGTCGGGTCCGGAGCAACATTAAAGAATGTTGTATTAACAATACCAAGCTCATCAAGCTTATCTGTGATTGGCTTTGAATAACCGTTTTTATAAAGGAAAGAGTCAGTTACGATAAACGCTCTCTTCTTGCCCATAACATTGCCAACCTCATCAAGTGCAACAGGAAGGCAGCCTTTTTTGATATATACCTTTTCAGGTGCTCTGAACCAAAGCATATTTTCCCTTCTTTCTGCAACAGTCTTAATATTAATAAGATGCTTTACACCAACGTTTTCACTTACAGAGTTGCCGCCCCAAGAGCCGCAGCCGAGTGTAAGTGACGGAGCAAGGTCGAAGTTGTAAAGGTCGCCGATACCACCGAATGAAGAAGGAGTGTTAACAAGAATACGGCAGGTTTTCATACGTGCTTCAAACTCTGCAAGTTTTTCTGTTTCGGTAATCTCGTTAATATAGATTGAAGATGTGTGGCCGTAGCCGCCGTCTGCAATAAGCTGTTCAGCCTTAGCAAGTGCATCCTCAAAGTTTTCACTCTTATACATAGCAAGTACAGGAGAAAGCTTCTCGTGTGCAAATTCCTCACTGATATCAACAGAGTCAACTTCACCGACAAGGACCTTTGTATCCTCAGGAATTTTAACACCTGCAAGCGCCGCAATTGTTACAGGCTTCTGGCCAACGATTTTAGCATTAAGAGCGCCGTTAATGATAATGGTTTTACGAACCTTATCAAGCTCATCCTTTTTAAGGAAATAACAGCCTCTGTATTCAAATTCCTTACGTACTTCTTTATAAATTGTTTTATCAACGATAGTTGACTGCTCAGATGCGCAAATCATACCGTTATCAAATGTCTTAGAATGAATGATTGAGTTTACAGCCTTAAGAATATCAGCACTCTTATCAATAATAGCAGGGGTATTACCTGCGCCTACACCGAGTGCCGGCTTGCCGCTTGAATAAGCTGCCTTAACCATTCCCGGACCGCCCGTTGCAAGGATAATGTCTGCCTCTTTCATAAGAAGATTTGTCATTTCAAGTGAAGGAGCGTCAATCCAAGAAATGATATTTTCCGGAGCACCTGCTGCTACTGCTGCGTCAAGAACAATCTTAGCGGCAGCTGCCGTTGACTTCTTAGCTCTTGGGTGCGGCGAAATAATGATACCGTTTCTCGTTTTAAGAGAAATAAGGGTTTTAAAAATAGCAGTTGATGTAGGGTTAGTTGTAGGAATAACTGCACAAATAACGCCGAGAGGCTCTGCAATACGCTTTGTGCCGTAAGCCTTATCCTCATCAATAACACCGCAGGTCTTTGTATTCTTATACTTATTATAGATATACTCTGCTGCGTAGTGGTTTTTGATAATTTTATCTTCAACCACGCCCATTCCTGTTTCTTCTACCGCCATTTTAGCAAGCGGAATTCTTGCCATATTTGCAGCCTTTGCGGCAGCGAGGAAAATTTTATCTACCTGCTCCTGAGTATAGGTAGAAAATTTACGCTGAGCCTCACGAACTCTTGCAAGCTCCTCTTCAAGCTTTTCAACGCTGTCGATAATTTCTTTTGCCATATTGACTACCTCCAAATATAATTTGAATAATGAATAAACTTGTTTTACTTGATATTGTTATTTTTTTAACAATATCATCTTGTATATAATAATCCATTATACTTTATTTTTCAAGAGAAAATGCACAATTTTAGTGAGTTTGATAAATGTGTTATTTTTTTAACAATATTTTTGTGCAACTTTTTGTCGGTTTTTGAACATTTGTTACATTTTTAACAATCTCGTAAATGCTTATCACATTGTTATAATTATTATGTCAAATTGATATTTTCGCTTGAAATAGCACAATAATATTGGTATTATATTACTATTATATAAACAGTTTAAAAAAGAGGGTATAAAAATGACAGCTTGCAAGGTAAGCATTATCGTTCCGGTTTATAATACATCTGAATATTTAAAAAACTGCATTGATTCGCTTTTGGCGCAAACGCTAAACGAGATTGAAATCATTGCCGTAAATGACGGCAGTACCGACAATAGCTTTCAAATATTAAAGGAGTATCAGGCTTTACATCCAAATAAGGTTTATGTTTATAATACCGAGAATAAAGGTGTCAGCCACGCAAGAAACTTCGGCGTAACAAAATCAAGCGGTCAATATCTTTGGTTTGTTGACTCAGACGACTGTGTTGAGCCTAATGCCTGTGAAGAATTATACAATAAAGCCACAAAAGACGATAACGATTTAATCCTTTTCAGCAGATATGACGTTAATGCCGAATCGGGTGAAAAAATCGGCAATCTCACCGCTCACTACAATCAGAATTTCAGAGTAAGCGAAAAACCGTATGAGCTTTTAAAGCTATCCCCTTTTCCATGGAATAAATTTATAAAAAAAGAGCTTTTTGAAGGAATTGAATTTCCTGACAAAATCAGATTTGAGGATTTGCCTGTTTCATTTATTCTTGCAACCAAGGCAAAATCAATAGGCGTTATCAATGATTTTTTCTATAATTATTCCGTTCAGGTAGGATTTTTAAGCAAGTTTACGGAGTCAACAATTGATATTTCAAAGGCAATTGATTTTTTAATAAACAATCTCAAAGAACGTGAATGCTTTGATTTATACAAAAACGAGATTGAATATATAACCGTGCGCCATTTCTTTTACAGATTTGAGCAGCTTCTCACAGTTTACGGTGAGGAAAGCTTTGAATTAAAGGTTAAGCTTATCAATACTCTTTTTGATTATCTTGAAGAACATTTTCCAAATTTCAAGAAAAATAAATATATTGAATACAACCTTCCCGACAGACTCAACAAGCTTTTCGGCTTCTATTCCTCACGTGAGGCACTTTTGGACTTTGTTGCAAAGTGCAAGGATATGAGCAAGGAGGAGCAAGACGCTTATGTTCAAAAGCTCACGAGTGAAAATGAGGTGCCAAGAGCATTTGAGTTCAAGACATTTGATAAAATCAAAGAAGAATCAAACGATAAAGATAAAAAATACAATAAATTAAGAAAAGAATCATCAATAAAAAAAGAAATTCTTTATGTTACCGCCCAGGAGCATGCCGTGCCGTCATCAATGCTTGCAATGATTAAATATATCAAAGCAGAAAAAAGCGATTATGAGCAGCTCATTACTGTAAACAGCGGCAACATTAAAGAAAGCGAAGAAAGGCTCAAGCGTTATAATTTGAGCGATATTCAAATTATAACAAAAGATGATGAAAAATATTTAAAATCATTAAGCGAGGCTGAATACATTTTTTCCGACTGCGGACTTGAATATTACTTTGCCGCAAAGAATAGCCAAAAATATTTCAATTTGCAAACGGACAATATCAGTGCCAAAATGACAAGAAAAAAAGAGAGGGAATGTTTTGAATTTGCAACTGTGCAAAAGAGTATAATAACGCCAAAGGCAAGCATATATCTCACAAATGAAAGCAGACTCTCATTTGAAAAAGCGTACAGATGCGAGATGCTGCCGACAAGTGCAATTATTTCCGACTGCCCTGCTTTTGATATGGCAGGCGCAACAAACTTTGCATCAAGCACTGACAAGATAAAAATTTTATTTACTCCTCAATTCAAAGCAACTTCCGGCAGAGGTTCAATAACCGCTTACAGAAAATTTATGGCCAATCTTATGGTTATTGACAATGAACTGAGCAAAAAATATGAGCTTTTTGTTTGCCTTGACACTTTCCCGTATACTCCCGATTTCAGCGTATTTAACCACATTAAGAAAATGCCGAACGAGTATGATTTATACGATTTTGCTTCCACCTGCGATTGCGTAATTTCCGATTATCATACAATAATTAATATTTTCAAAAACACAGATTTAAAACTTGCAAGGTTTATTCTCGACGCTAACAGATTTATTAGCGACGAGGAACTCGGTATTGACGAGAGCATACCGTCTTTCACTACTGCAAATGAGCTTTGTGATTTTATAAGAACGCTTAAAAAATCTACTGTTGATTTCACAAAACACGAAAACGCAAAAGAACTTTTTGAAAAAATCGAGAAAAACGAGATTGACAAAAAGAAAACCGAACAGGAAATTTGCCTATACTATTTAGGCGGAAACCTGACCGAAAACAGAACAAAGACCTTTAAGCGCATACGCAAAGAGCAAAATCCTAAAACATTTTATCTTTGCTTTGATGAGGGAAAAAATCCGCACTACAAACCCGACACAGAAAATTATCTTAAAGGGGTGCGCTTAATTCCCATGAGATTCAGCGAATTTGACTCTTTTGATGAAAGCGATATCAAAGGTGCGTGTCTTAAGGCGAAGCTCGGCTTAGGTACTTTTAAAAAATTCGAATCCCTTTGCGAAGAAGAAAGAAGTAAATATTTTGGAGATATAAGATTTGACGACGAATATGTTATATCAACATCTCAAATTGCAAGAAATCTTCTGTTTATCGGCTTGTCAAAACATATAAACTATGAGTTTAATTGGTTTGACAAGGACAAATATGCTTCTAAAAAGCCGTTTAAAGCAAAGGTTGATTATATCTGTTCACGTCTTGAAAACGGCGCAAAGGTTAAAATCAACGATGATATGAAAGGCTTAAAGTGCATAAAAAAATTAGATATCGAATAACATATATTAAGGCGATTGCTGTTTGGGCAATCGCCTTATTTTTTTATAATTGAACCGAAATTAGAATGATATTTTTACAAAATAAACAAATTTCTATTGATTTTAGAGCTTTTATATGTCATTATTGAATTGAAAAGATATCAAAGGAGGAATAGATATGGACAGTGAAATGCTTGGCAGAGTCATCAGCACTGCACGAAAGCAAAAAAATTTATCACAAAAAGAGCTTGGCGATTTGCTGAACGTTTCAAACAAGGCCGTATCAAAATGGGAAAACGGCGAAGCAACACCGAGACCGGAAACACTTATAAAGCTGTGCGATATACTTGAACTTAATAAGACTGAAATCTTAGGTTTTGAGCAGAAATACGATTCAAAAGAAATTGACAGTTTAAAAAGCGAAAACAGCAAGCTGAAAAATCAAATAGAAAGCATAAACAAAAAGCAGAAAAAAGCTTTAAAATATATTTTCATCGTTGCTATTTGCTTTGTTATTTTCGTTGTGGCAGTATCGTTTTTAATTTCAAAAAATTCCTCGCAAAACAGTAATATTGACGACATTTCGCAAAACGGTACTAAAATAGTTTTTGCCGACAATGAATTTATACCTATATATAAGGAACTTGAATTCACACTCAATCACGAATTTGACTTTAGCTCCTGCGAGCAAAAATATGCAACATATATTACCAAAGACGGCAAAAAGAAGAAAGTGCTTATTTATTGCGACGCATATTCCGATTTTGTTATGCTCAAAACCGGAGGTAAAAATTATTATTACGCAAATGAAAAAATCAATTATTTAAAATGCGACAAAAAATATATTGAAAATATCGAAATTGATACCGCCTCGATAATTAATAATAATTTTTACGAATATAACAGCCTGCTTTTCGGCGACGAAAATTACAGCGGCGACAAAGATTTATTAATAAATTATATCAATTCAAGCAAAAAAACCGTATCGAAAAAAACAGTTGAGCGTTATCTCGGCAATAAAACAAGAAGAGTTGTAATTTGTTTAAAATCCAATGAAGATATCGGTAACATTAATCTGACATCATTTTGCCCCGGCGAATTTTTTAAAGACGATAAAGAAAAAATTTACTTTTACGACTACAACACCTCTAATGCATACGAGGTAGGAAAGGAGCTTGGTGAAAATGTCTACAAATAGAAAAGACAATTTAAACGACATTATCAAGCGGCAGGAAGCGATTTTATCATCGCTCAAGGATGAAGCACAATCCATTGATAATGACTCGATAATCAAGCAAAACGAAAGCCTAAGCAGTGAAATCAAAGAAATCAAAGAGAAAAACTCTGTTCTTTCAAAGGAAAACGAGCAGCTAAAAGGTGACCTTTCAAATACGAGAAGTGCTCTTTTCAGAAAGCTTGCAAATGAAAAACTAAATGCTTTTACACGTGTTCAAAAAGACATTGACAAAATGTATTACAAGGGCGAGAATGCCACAAAAAGCAGGCTTGACGAATACAGCAAGGGCTGTGAAAAAAGCCTTGATGAAACAATAGCGGCAATCAACTCCCTGGCAGACTGCGAGTATGATGAGATACTTAATAAATTTTTAAATTTGAAAAAAGAATTTGAGCAAAAGAGAGAAAATCTCGAAAAATATTCAAACGAGCAATTCGGCAATCTCCGCCAAACGAATAATAAAATCGGAGAAAAGCTGAAAGATGAACCGCTGAGTGACACTGAAAAAAATGCGTCGCTAAAGCAAAAAAGTCTTGAATCGTTCATCGGCTTAAACGTGCTCAGCAAAGCGGGTATTCTACTTTTCATAATCGGTATAATCCTTGTGGGCAGATACGCTTATCTTCATATGTCTGACCTTTTCAAATGCTTGCTTATATACATTCTCGGCGGTGTACTCGTTACAATCGGCGAAATATTTTACAAAAAAGAAAAAAATGTTTTTTCAACTGCACTGATAAGCGGCGGTGTTTCCGTTTTATATGCGGCAACTGCATCCGGATATTTTGCATTTGACATTTTTTCGGCAAGGCTTACATTTGTAATATGCATCATAGTTACAGCTGTGGCAATTCTGCTTTCAATGCAGACGAAAAATCAAATTGTTTGCACATTCGCATCCCTCGGCGGTTATCTGCCCGTAGTTGTGCTTTACTTAATCAGCTTTGGCAAAGCGGCAAGCGACAATATGTTTTTACCTGTATCAAGCGCATATTTTTGCCTGCTTGCTATAGTCGTTTTCATAATGACTTACAATAAAAAATGGTATGCGGCGCAATTTATATCGTTTGCATTGCACATCACGGCAGTCGGCGGTATCGGCGCTTGCGCTTGGGCGCTCAAAGACCTCGGCGGCTATTCCTATGCTCTTCCTCTTTCCGCTGTCTTTTCAATAGTATCATTCATTATTTATCTTGCAATGCCGAGCGGCAAAATCATTTTAAACAAAAAGCTTGAAACAGAGGATACTGTTTTGCTTAGTTTAAACACAGTTACAGGAGCAATAAGCATAGGCGTTACGCTTTACCATTGCTTTGAGCGTATGGTGGCAAACAGAGTTGTCGGAATTGTATTTTTAGTATTTGCTTTTCTTTACATAATCCTGTTTTCAAAAATCAACAAATCTGAAAATAAAGACGGCGCTTCAAAATTTGCAACGATTATATCATCGCTTAGCGCACTTGTGTTTTCAATGCTGATTGTACCGTATATGTTCGGCTTAAAATATGCGCCTATCGCTTGGGCAATAGAGGGTGCGATACTTGCAATATTCTCAATTAAAAAGAGAATTTTTATAAGCGAAATTGCAGGATTTTTCTGTATACTTCTGTCACTTGCTTTTGGAATTTACTATAATTCAACAAACGGATACTCATCTTTATTGGCAGTTATCGTTTTCACAATAATTCTAATATCCGCTTTAAGTTACGATTTATTCGGCATAATCGCTGCAAAAGACAATGCGCCTTACAGAATTATAGAAGCAATTACCGCCATTTCCACGTTTGCTTATCTTGAATTTATTTATAATACAATCATCCACAGTCCGAGTGTTAAATATTTCAGCGAATTTACGAATGTTGCAGTGGCAATAATCTTTGCACTTGTGATTGCAACAACACTTCGATTCGGTATATTCAAAAGCAAAATCACGCTCATTTTAAGTGATGTGATTGGAATTTTATTAATGCCGATTACATTTATAAGGCTCAATATTCTTGAAGAATATGACTATATAATCAATTTTTATCGGGAACAGGTAAGTGCACAATCGCCTAAAATATTCAATATAGTTTTGCTTATAGCGGTAAATATTGCAGTCGGCATATTCTTTGCAAAATGCATAAGCAGTGCGATAAACCGTCACTCCGCAAGTGCTTGGGTGTTTACATTAATGACATCAATTTGCGCTCTTGCACTCATTACCTCAACCGTTATGGCTCAATTCGATATAGAATTTTCAAGTGCGATAATCAGCACAATTTATATTCTTGTATCAATTATCCTTCTTATTGTGGGGTTCAAGAAAAACTACACGGTTATCCGTTCAAGCGGACTTGCAATTATTCTTTGCACCTTTGCAAAGCTTTGCTTTATTGATACAAGATCGCTTGAATCAACCTGGAAAATTCTATCCTACTTCGCATTCGGAGCTATACTTATCATCATTTCATTTGTATATCAAAAATTCAGCAAAAGACTTGAAAATGAAGCGGTAAGCATTACCGACGATAATAAAAATGAATAATAAAAAAGACCTTGAAAGTCAAAAACTTTCAAGGTCTTTTTATACGTAAATTTATATTAAGTAAAAGCTATCTGCTTATTAGTCTGATGTGTAAGGGAGAAGAGCTAAATGTCTTGCTCTCTTGATAGCAGTAGTAAGCTCTCTTTGATGCTTTGCGCAAGTACCTGTTACACGGCGAGGAAGAATCTTTGATCTTTCAGATACAAATCTCTTAAGTCTTGTAACATCTTTGTAGTCGATTTCATCAACCTTTTCTACACAAAAAACGCAAACCTTCTTGCGGCCCTTACGTGGACCACCGGCTCTGTTATATGCCATAATTAGTTTCCTCCTTTAAAATGGTAAGTCGTCGTCATCATCAACGATTTCTTCAAAATCTGAATTATCAGCTGTTGAGTAGCTCGGTGCCGGCTGTGAAAAAGCAGGATTTGCACCCTGAGTTTCTGCCTTTGAGCCACAAAAAGAAACCTGATTAGCAACAACCTCTACGGATTTTCTCTTATTACCGTCACGGTCTGTGAAATTATTTGTCTGGATTGAACCCTCGACAGCAATCATTGAACCCTTGTGGAAATAACGAGAAATAAATTCAGCAGTTTGGCGCCAAGCAACTACGTCAATAAAGTCAGCCTGTCTTTCCTGTCCCTGTGACTGATAATTTCTGTCAACAGCCATCTGGAAACGAATAACCGAAAGACCGCTTGTTGTAGTTTTAAGCTCCGGCTCATAAGTTAATCTGCCCATAAGAACAACAGAATTGATCATTATAACCCCTCCTATTATTCGCCCTTAGCAACGATTAATGAACGAAGTACGCCGTCTGTAATGTTGATAACACGGTCAAGCTCCTGTGGGAATGCTTCATCACTTGTGAAATCGATAACAATATAATAGCCATCGTTTTCATAGTTGATTGGGTATGCAAGCTTGCGCTTACCCCATTCCTCAACATTGCCAAGAGTGCCATGCTTTGCGATGAGATCAGTAAACTTCTGCTTTAAAACCTCAACTGCTTCTTCTCCGTTTGCAAGAGAGAAAACCATTACGATTTCATAATTTTTTAATGCCATTCTTCAGCACCTCCTTTTGGTCTTTTGGCCTGCGCATTTTGCGCAAGCAAGGATTGCTTTGTTTTTCAAAGCTGTGTTATTATATCAAAAATACATTTATATGTCAAGCATTATTTTAATATTACGGTTACAAGCGACTTAGGCTTAATAACAAGTTTTTTAACATTTTGCATTTCGCTTTTATCAAACTCATAGGCCTGTGTTGTCTCAATAAACAAGCATTCACCAAAAGCCTTGTCAAATTCAATCGTTCTTTTTGCTTTACTGTTATTGACCGCTATAATCACCTTTTTGCCGTCTGCTCTTTCAAATGCAAAAACCGAAAAGCCACGAAAAGTATTAAAGCCGATATCAAGGCTTTTTGAACCATTAGGAATACATTTTGAGAAATGAGCCATTGCATAGTAACGCTTCGCAATATAATAATCGGAAAAATCGTCTTTAGCAACTATAAAACCGTCACTAAAGCATTTGCCGTCACGCACAGCGTTATCCCATTGATTGGCGCAAACCCATGCGCTCCAGCTGTCAACCCCCGTATAAATCAAATCCTCACCGATAATGCGTGCCATAATCAGAGCCGACTCAATAGATTTTGTATCATTCTTGCAGGGAAGTTCACACCATTCACTCATATCAAAACGTGGGGTTTTAATATTTTCCTTTGCCCATTTGCCAAATTCAGCCTTTTCTGAAACGTTGTCGTCAGAGCCGTAGGAATGATAAGCAAATACGTCAAGATATTTCATAATAAGCTCATTTGATGATAAAAGCTTATAATATTCTTTTGTGCGGTCCTTAATGTTACCGCTTTCCGGCCCATATAACTTAAGAGAGGAATTGCGCTTTTCAAGTTCTTTTGCAAACGCTAAAAAGCAATCGTAAACCTCTTGCGGCTCATAATGGCATCCTTCCTGCCAGACACTCGTACCGCCCCATTTCCATTGAGGCTCATTAATCGGGCTGATATATTTAACAGGATATCCCTCGGCTAAAAAATGCTCTGCAATATCAATAAAATATTTTGCAAAAGCTTCGTATTTTGACTTATCAAGATTTGAAAAATGCTCCGTAAATCCTCCGCTCGTCTGCCCTGTTACCGTTTGGGTGAAATGCGGAGAATTGGCAAAAAATATGAGCGTGTCAATATTTCCGAGCGATAAGCATTTTTTCATCATATTGACAGCGTATTTATCCTTTGAATAATCAAATGAGCCGTCCTTGTTCATAAAGCTTTCAACATATCTCCAAGGATTTTCAATTCTCAAATTATCCTTTTCATATCCGCCGCCGACGTTAAAACGGTAAATATTCATTCTAAGTCCGTCATCGCCGTAAAGAAGATTTGCAATCTCGTGTGCTGTTTTTTCGCTCTTTACCTGAGGTGACCACCAGCAAGCAGAGCCACCGAAACCTTTAACCGTTTTTATAACTTTAGCATTTTCAAGATTAATTCTCATATCTTAACCCTTTATCATATGTTCAAGCTTTTCTATATCACGTGAGAAACGGCGTTGGCTTACGAGAACAACTATTTCATCGCCTTCTTTAATAACAGTGTCGCCCTTAGGCGTGATTGACACACCGTTGCGTTCGACGCTTACAACAACGCAGTGCTTACCCCAATCAACATCCATAATTTTCTTTTTTGCAACAGGACTGCCGACAGGAATAGTATACGTTTCAAGCACCTTTTCATCAGTTTCAAAGAAGCTTGGCTTTTTGTGGTCGGTGCTGACAATTTTTTCAAAAAGGTATTCATAAAACGGAGTAACGCCTATAAAATTAGCGGTTGCATAGCTTATTAAACTTACTACTGCAAGCGGGAGAATATTATTCATATTACCCGTAAGCTCAAAAACAAGAACAATGCCTGTAATCGGGCTTCTGACAATAGATGCAAAAAGGCCTGCCATACCGATTACAACAAATTCTTCCCACATAGCAGGAGTGATTGCGCTAAACGAATTAACGCTGACTGTTCCGAATATCGCACCCATATATGCACCCAAAATACAAAGGGGATAAAGAGTACCGCCCGGCGCACCGCTTGCAAAACAGATTGCACCAAATAAGAATTTAGTTGTCAAAAGAACAATCAAATATGTAAGCGACGGATTTTCTTTAAGAAGAATAACTTCCATACTGTGGCCGCCGCAAAGAATTTGAGGCATAACAAGACCGATTACACCGCTGAATACAAATACAATCGGCAGTTTAATATAATTCGGAATTTTAATCTTTTTATATAAATCCTGAGCCTTGCCCATACAAACGTTATAGGCACAGCCGCAAAGACCGAGGAAAAAGCCCATTATTATTAAAAGCCAATAATATTTAAGCGGAAAATTCACCGTATCATAATTAAACACCGTGTTTTGACCGAAAAAAAGCTTTGAAATATAATCGGCAGTTATTGATGAAACAATGCCCATACAAAGCAAACTCTTATCAAAAGTATGATGGATTTCCTCAAGCACAAACATTGTGCCTGCCAACGGAGCGTTGAATGCAGCCGCCATACCTGCGCCTGCGCCGCAGCTAATCATACGAAGTTCAGTAGTTTTATCAGCTTTGGTAAATCTTGCGACACCCTTTGCCGCCATACCGCCGAGTTGAACGCTCGGTCCCTCTCTGCCGAGGGAAAGACCTGAAAAAACAGAAGCCGTGCCGCCAAAAAGCTTAACAAGTATTACTCTCCACCAACTTGGATTGATATAGCCCTTGATTTCTCCGTTTACTTGCGGAATACCGGAACCGCCGCCTTGCACTTCCCATTTAACAAGCATTGAAACGAGAAAACCGATAAGAGCAAGAATAACAAACCAAACGGCAACCTTGCCCGGATTGCCCTTAACAAAGTCTATTATTTTCATCAAATATTTTTCTGCAAAAGAAAGCAAAAACCTATATAATACGGCAATAAGGCCGGACGCAATGCCGACCTCTAAGCCACGAACTATAAGATAAAAACTTTCTTTTCTGTGAAATTCAATTTTTCTGAATGTAGATTTATCTTTATTTCTCATAATATCAATATTTCTTCAATTGTTCCTCGTTTACATTTTCAAGGAATTCATCGTATGTTCCCATTCTGTCAATAACTCTGTTTCCTGAAATTTCAATAATTCTGTCAGCAACGGTCTGCACAAACTGATGGTCGTGAGAGGTGAACAAAATAGTTTCAGAATAACGGATAAGTCCGTCATTAAGAGCAGTGATTGATTCAAGGTCAAGGTGGTTGGTAGGCTCATCAAGAATAAGCACGTTCGCACCCGAAAGCATCATTTTGCAAAGCATACAACGCACACGCTCACCGCCTGAGAGAACGTTTGCCATTTTAAGCGCTTCCTCGCCGGAGAAAAGCATTCTGCCGAGCCAACCTCTGATATCAGCCTCAAGAGTATAAGTTGTATATTGCCTGAGCCAATCAACAAGAGTAAGCTCAACACCGTCAAAATATTTACTGTTGTCGCTTGGGAAATAGCTTTGAGATGTGGTAACGCCCCACTTAAAGCTGCCCTCGTCAGGCTCTAATTCGCCCATAATAATTTTGAAAAGAGTAGTTTTTGCCACAACGTCAGAACCGACAAAAGCAACCTTTTCCCTTGGGTGAATAACAAACGATACATCGTCAAGTACCTTTCTGTCACCTATTGTCTTTGTCAAATGGTCAACTCTCAAAAGGTCATTGCCGCATTCTCTGTCAGGTTTAAAATCAACATACGGAAAACGTCTGCTTGAAACAGGCATATCAATCATTTCAAGAGCGTCAAGCTGCTTTTTACGGCTTGTTGCCTGCTTTGACTTAGCGGCATTTGCAGAGAAACGGGCAATAAATTCCTGAAGTTCTTTAATCTTCTGCTCGTTCTTTTTATTTTGGTCTCTTGCCTGACGCTGACGCATCTGTGTATATTCATACCAGAAGTCGTAGTTACCTGTATAAAGCTGAATTTTTCCGAAGTCAACATCGCAAATATGCGTACAAACCTTGTTTAAGAAATGACGGTCATGGGATACAACGATAACGGTATTTTCAAAATCCATAAGGAAATTTTCAAGCCAACGAATAGCCGAAAGGTCAAGGTGGTTGGTAGGCTCGTCAAGAAGAAGGATATCGGGATTGCCGAAAAGCGCCTGAGCAAGAAGAACCTTAACCTTCATATCTGACGGAAGTTCCGCCATTTTCATATAATGGTATTCGTCAGGAACGCCGAGTTTATTGAGCATAAATGCAGCATCACTTTCAGCATTCCAGCCGTCCATATCTGCAAATTCAGCCTCAAGCTCACCTGCCTTAATGCCGTCCTCCTCGCTGAAATCTTCTTTCATATAAAGAGCGTCCTTTTCCTCCATAACCTCAATAAGACGTGGGTTACCCATAAGAACAGTCCTGATTACTTCGTATTCATCATAAGCAAAATGGTCCTGCTTTAATACAGAAAGTCTTTCGCCGGGAGTAATAAACACCTCACCCTTTTGAGGGTCAAGCTCGCCTGAAAGCACCTTTAAAAACGTTGATTTACCTGCACCGTTTGCGCCGATAATACCATAGCAATTTCCTGCCGAAAAAGTAACGTTTACTCTTTCAAATAAAACACGACCGCCGAACTGAACGGTGACGTTATTTGCCTGAATCATTATTTTTCCTCCAACATAACAGTTAATTTTAACAAAATTTTAAATGCTTAAATTTTCACGGATATATAATACTACATAAAATATATAAATACAAGTATTATTTATTTTAACATTGATTTTATATAAAAAGTAAAGTATAATATATTGTAATTTAAAACGAGAGGTATAAAAATATGGATATCAAAATTTCCCCTTCAATGCTTGCAAGTGATTTTGCAAATCTTGAAAATGAACTTAAAAAGTGCAAAACGGGCGGTGCGGATTTAATTCATCTCGACGTTATGGACGGTCATTTCGTGCCTAACATTTCTATCGGCGCTCCTGTAATTGCGGCAATGAAAAAGGTATGCGATGTTCCTTTTGACGTGCATTTGATGATTAGCGACCCATATTTTTATATTGAAGATTTTGTTAAAGCAGGAGCCGATATAATCACGTTTCATATTGAATGTGACAGCGATATCAACAAAACGATTGATAAAATAATTGCACTTGGCTGTAAGGCTTCGCTTGCAGTTAAGCCAAATACGGATATTGAAGCAATTTACCCTTATCTTGACAAGCTTTCAATGGTGCTTGTTATGACTGTTGAACCGGGCTTCGGCGGTCAAAGCTTTATGGAAAGCACAATGCCTAAGATTGAAAAGTTGCGTGCAAAATGCCCTGAGCTTGACATTCAGGTTGACGGCGGAATTAATCCTGAAACAGTAAAAATCGCAGGTGCGGCAGGCGCAAATGTTATGGTTGCCGGTTCTGCCGTATTTAACAGCGAAAATCCAAAAGAAACTATCAAACTTCTTAAGCAAAATGCGAAAGCATAAAATGGCAGTGGTTTTAATTTATGAAGAAAAAGCGTTTTTATAACAACAAAAAACGGAATAGCAAATGGACTGAAAAGGAAACCGGTCGTAAAATAAGCTTTGCGGACAAATATATTGATGCCGGAAGCGGAAGCGATAAGTTTGATTTCAAGCGCCCGAAACCAAAGAAAAAGCGTGCGGCTAAGGAAAAAACGGCTAAACTTTTCAAAAACATTGCAATAGTTATCGCCTGCTTTCTTATTATCAGCGTAGGTTACAGCGCAATGGACCTTTACATTGACCGTAACGCCATGCCTGAAACCGAGGAAAACACAGGCGAAAGTGTAAGCTTCAGCAACGTTAATCTTATGCTCAAGGGTATGAGCGTTCAGTCAATTTCGCTTGACAATTCCGTTATGCTCGACTCTGTTATCAAAAGTGCGGAAGATGAAGCATATTCCTCCGTCACATTTGATTTAAAGCGTGACGACGGCACAATAGGATATAACAGCAAGCTTGCAACAATAAGGGCTTACGGTGCTATTTCATCGCCTGCCGCCCAGCTTGAAAAATCTGTTGCAAAACTTAATCAGGCAGACATTATCCCTATCGGCAGAATTTCGTGCTACAAGGATAATATCGTTGCCCTTTCTGACCTTGACAGCGCAATAAAAAGCGGCAAAAGTGTTTACAAAGACGCAAACGGCAACGCATATTTAGACCCCAACAATAGCACAACATATAACTATATCAAAAGTATTATCGAAGAAACAAAGGCTATGGGTATTAATGTATTTTTGCTTGATAATACAAAGCTTCCGGGTGATATCAGCGGCGACTATAATGACGGCTTTGCCGCTCTTGCCAAAAAGTTATATGCCGAATTCGGTCAAGATATAAAATTCATTGAAGCTATTGATGTAACAATTAATGACGACAGTATATCTGACGAGCCTGTTACGGATGAAAACGGTGATACTGTTTATAATACCACTTCGTCATTTGACAGTGAGGAATTCACAAGCGGATACGGCGATTCAAACGAAACAATCGGCGACGACGGCACTGTTTCCACTTCAAAAAAACGTGAGCCGCTGACGGACGAGGATGGCGATATTATTTACGGAAACGACGGTCAACCTGTTTATCCTACAAAAGAGGGTGAAACCACAGCGACCACCAAGGCAAGAATACCGCTTACAGACGAGGACGGCGACATTGTTTACGGCAACGACGGTTCGCCTGTTTATTCAACTGAGGAAAGTTCTGCAAGCGAGGTAACAACGCAAAATAGCAGTTCGCTTGAAAAGCAGATTGATAAAAAAATCAGCAAGAAATCGTCAGGCAACAAAATGTATTATATTTCAACTAACAATGCACAAAAGGTAAAGAAAATACTCGACAATAAGAAGATTACAAACTACATTATTCAAAGCACAAACTAATGCAATATAAGGTGAGAATTATGAAAAAAGCGCTTGGCAAATTTCTCTTAATTTTACTTGCAGTGAGTTTTATATCAAGTTTTATACCCGCAACTGCATTTGCAAAGTCCGGTGAAGATGCAGATTTAAAAAGCATTGAAGTAAGCTGTGGCGTGCTTGACCCTGAATTTGACGGCAGCAAAACAAAATACACTCTTTATATTCCGAGTGATTTAACGCAAATAGTTATCACTCCTACGCCAAAAAGTGAAAATGCAAAAGCCAATAAAATCAATTTAACGCTTGGCACAAAGCAAGAGCCTGAAATCACCGTAAGCTGCACATGTGCAGATGACAAAAAGGAATACACCATACAAATTAAGCGTATTGATAAAACAACAAGCGAAATAGAAAAAGAAATAAGCCAAAACGGCTATGCAGTTTATGTAACCAATCAAAAATTTTATCAAAAAACAGATTTTCTTGTATGTGCATGTGCTGTTTTAATCGGTGTTTTGATAATAACTTTGCTGTATCTTTTTACAAGAAAGAAGCTTATCAAAGCTTATGACGAAAACGAAAAGCCGTTTTATCGTATTGACTAAAAGATTTATGAAAGCGAGATGATGATATGGATATTGAAGAACTTAACAATGAAGAAACAGCGCATGAAATCTCTGAACTTTTCGCAAAAAAAGAATTTCATAAAATCAAAAACATTCTCATTGAAATCAACCCTACCGATATAGCTGCAATATTTGATGAATTGCCAAAGGAGCAGATGCTTCTTTTATTCAGGCTTTTGCCCAAAGAGGAGGCGGCAGAAACCTTTGTTGAGCTTGACGGAGATATGCAGGAAGCGCTTATTACCGCCTTTTCAGATACGGAGCTTAAAGAGGTTATCGACGAGCTTTACCTTGATGATACCGTTGATATTATCGAGGAAATGCCTGCGACGGTTGTTAAAAGAATTCTTAAAAATACAGATTCGCAAACTCGTAAATCCATAAATACGCTTCTTAAATATCCCGAAGACAGTGCCGGTTCGATTATGACACCGGAATTTGTCGACCTTAAGCGTGACAGCACCGTTGAAGACGCTTTTAAGCGCATAAGGCGAACGGGTGTTGACAAAGAAACGATTTACACCTGTTATGTTACAGACGCATCTCGTCATCTTATCGGCGTAACTACTGTTAAAGAGCTTCTTTTGCACAATTACGACGATAAAATTGAGGATTTTATGGAAACGAATATCATTTTCGTAAACACTCATGACGACAAGGAAATTGCCGCTAATCTTTTTGACAAATATAATTTTCTTGCGCTCCCTGTTGTTGATATGGAGGAAAGGCTTGTCGGAATTATCACATTCGATGACGCTATCGACGTATTGCAGGAGGAGAACACAGAGGATATCCACAAGATGAACGCCATGGTGCGTACAACTGAAAAGCCATATCTTAAAATCGGCATTTTTGAAACATTCAAATCACGTATTCCTTGGCTTCTTCTTTTGATGATCAGTGCAACATTTACCGGTATGATCATCACCTCGTTTGAGGACAAACTGTCGGCGCTCATTGTGCTTACTGCGTTTATTCCGATGCTTATGGATACGGGCGGTAATTCAGGCGGTCAGGCAAGTGCAACAATCATTCGTGCGCTTTCTCTTAACGAAATTGATTTAAACGATATTTTCAAGGTTATTTGGAAGGAAATAAGAGTAGGCTTTGTATGCGGTTTAACTCTTTCAATAGTTAATTTCTTTAAAATTCTTCTTATTGATAAGCTTTTACTGGGAACAAAAGGCATTACATTTAAAGTTGACCTTGTAATAAGCCTTACCCTGTTTATAGAGATTATTTTTGCAAAAATTGTCGGTTGCACATTGCCGATATTTGCAAAGAAGCTTAAATTTGACCCTGCGGTTATGTCGTCACCGTTTATAACAACAATCGTAGATGCGCTTTCGCTTCTAATTTATTTCGGTCTTTCGACTGCAATTCTTCATATATAAAATCAATCCCTCTGATGCAATTATCAGAGGGATTTTCATTTAAATAAAACGCATAATTTATTTTGAGTGATACGCAGTTTGCGACATAGAGGATGAAAGAAAATCCTTTATTTCGTCAATCCTGTCAATCGTCTGTTCATATCCAAGGTTATAGACATGTTGAATTTTCATAGGCTCGCTGTCAAGAGTGTGAAATTCGAGCGGAGAACGAGGAGCAAGCACAAGAACATTTCCAAGCTTTTCCTGCTCAAAAACAAATTTTCTTTGTTCGTTATACATATTTTGCCTGTTGATAACAGCTTCGGCTGTAAGCGGAAATTTATGAAGCGCTTTTCTTATGGCTTTTTCGTGACCTAACGGCTTTTTGATAAAATGCCTGTCTTGAGTCAAAACAACAACACATTTTTCGCATCCGTCCTCATACGCCCTTTTCAGCGGAATTGAGTCACAAATGCCGCCGTCATAATACATATCCTTACCGATTTGAACAGGCCTTGTCGCCATAGGAAGTGCACAGGAAGCGTGAATTATCTCACATCCTTTTCTGAAATCGGTAGGATAAAAGTATTCGGCTTTCCCCGTTTTGGCATTGCTTGCAACCACACAAAATTTAGTTTTACTGTTTTCAAATTCATCATAATTGAGCGGAAACATTTCATAAGAGAGCTCACCGAAAATCCACTTTGAATTAAGATATTCACCGTTTTTAAAAATAGATTTAATACCCATATATCTTTCATCGTGGGCGTAATTAACCATAATATCTCTCATTCGGTGCAAATTCTTTGCAATAAAAGATACTCCGTTACAGCTTCCCGCAGAAACGCCGATAACATAAGGAAATGTAATATTATTTTCAATAAATGCGTCAGTTACACCGCTTTCATAAGCGGCACGCAATCCACCGCCCTCAAGAACCAAACCGGAACTAAACATAATTAATACTCCATTTAAAAATAATTATAAAAAAAACGACGGCTAAGGTTAAACCAAAGCCGTCAAATAAGTTAAAAATTAATTACTCAGCTTTTTTCTTCGCAGGAGCTTTCTTTGCAGCCTTCTTAGGAGCAGACTTCTTTGCAGGAGCCTTCTTTTCTTCCTTTGGCTCTTCCTTAGCTTCCTCGGCTTTTGCTTCTACGATTTCAATTTCGTTGTCACATTCAAAGAAATCATTATCGTCAAAATACTCCGGCTCCTTATGAGCAGTAAGCTTTTGAATAGCAATATAAACAGCAGCGATTACACCTGCAACAGCAACAATAGCACTGATAACTTTTAATAACTTTTTGAAATTCATAATTTTGAACCCCTTTCAAATAACTAAGTCTATTATAAATTCAAATCAATATAAAGTCAAGCATATTTAAAATATTAAACAAATGCATATTAAATTGACTTTTATTATTTAGCAGTAACAGTTTTAACCTTTGACCAATTGGAATAAACCTTCTTGCCCTTTACAATTTTGTATGTACGTACTTTTACAAAATAAGTCTTTCCTTTTCTAAGGTTCTTAACCGTTGCAGACGTGGTTTTAGCTTTTTTAACATTCTTTGATTTTGTTAAGCTTTCAAAGAAATATTTATTTGTTGAATACTTGATTTGATATCCTTTTACGCCGGAAACCTTTTTCCAAGTAATTTTAAATCCGTTTTTCTTGCCTTTCACAGATTTAATTTTGGTTTTTTTCGGCTTGTTTTTATTTGACGCCTTTTTAGTCGCCTTGGCAGTTGTTGTAGCTTTTGTGGTAGTAGTTGCATTTGCTTTACTTAACGATTTGCTAAACTCGTTTGCAATAGAGTGTGCGCCTTCAACCATTTTGCTGTCGGCAGTAATTTGGCTTGCTGTCGTAGAAGTAGTTAACTGCGAAGAAACATTAGAGTCAGTTGTTGTTCTCGACGGAATTGTAATATTCGTCGGAACAGTCACGCTTATAGATGAAGTGGTTGTTGCATTCGGGTTTTTAAAATATGCGTAAAAATATCTTTGAGTCCCTTTCATATCAACCCTAAGAGGATTTGCTTCACTGTAGCGCTTATCTTTTCTCAAATCGGACAAACTTGTATACCAAGCGACAAATTCGCTGTCCTCAAGCGGCAGAGCAGTAAGAACCATTGTGTTGCTTCCTACAACTGTCTTTGTTACCATACCGTTTCCGACAGTAATGGGTACTATTTCATCTGTGCTTGAATTAATTACATCCTGAATGGAAGATAATGCAGACGCATCAATAACGTCATCAAGTCCGTCTGCATTTGCACTGACTGCCGCAGTAACCATAGTAAGTGCAAAAACAAGTGTAACAAAGATTGATAAAGCCTTTTTCATATTACTTTCCTCCTGATGCTAAACATATTTTAAAACTTCTAATATATCGGTAATAACCGGTACATCTTTTCTAAGGTCTTGCCCCTTAAACCAACCCCAATTCATACGAATTGCGTGCATACCGGCATCAAGCGCACCCTTAATATCATTAATAGGGTGGTCGCCGACATAAGTGCATTCTTCTACCGGCAAATTAAGCTTATTCGCCGTATATTTAAAAAGTGCCGGGTCAGGCTTATGAATACCTACATCACCGCTGACAACGGTAATGTCGCAATATTTTCTCAATCCGCTTTCGTCAAGTTTATGATTTTGAAGATATGACGGACCGTTTGTTATAATGCCTACAATATATCCCCTGTCTTTAAGCTCCTTTAAAAGCTTTGGTGTATGTTCAAAAATCACATCACAGTCGCCGAATCGGCAGTCATAATGGCGGGCAAGCTCCTTTGCAGGCGGTGCATCGTTCCACTGCCACTCATCAATTATGCCCTGATACCATTTTTCCCTGTCAACATATCCGCCGTTACCTGTAATGCGCATATAATCTTTTCTTTTTTCACGTTCCTCGCAAGGCAAATTCGGGCAAAATTCATCTAAAAACATATCCATATATTTTTCAAATGCCGCTGTTCTGTCCTGCAAAGTTTCATCAAAATCAAATAATACTGCTTTTATCATACTGTAACTGCTTTTCAAGTTCATCAAGCGATGAAAATTGCTTCTCCCCTCTTAAATATCTGACAAGCTCAATGCGTATATTTTCGTTATATAAATCACCCGAAAAGTCGAAAATGTGAGTTTCGGAAAGAGGAGATGAAAGACGCCACGTGGGCCTTATTCCGATATTTGTAAACGATTTATATTCCTTGCCGCAAACGAAGGTTCTGCTTTCATAAACGCCGTATTTCGGCACAACAAGCCCGTTCGGCAAGTGCTGATTAAGGGTAGGAAAACCGATTGTTCTGCCCCTCATATCGCCTGAAACAACTTTCGACTCAAAAGTGAAATTATATCCAAGCATATCATTAGCCTGCTCAATTTCACCGTTTGCAATGCATTTTCTTATTCTTGTCGATGAAATCGGCTCGCCGTTAAAATCAAGATGTTCCAAAATCCTGACCCAAATGCCCATTTTTTCAAGATAATTTCTCATATCAAGTGCCGACCAGGACGCATTCTTGCCAAATCTGAAATTGAAACCGCACAAAACGGTTTGCGCTCTAAACCTGTCTATCAGAATTTTATTTATAAAATCTTCGCCGTCCATATGCTTAATCTGCTCAAAATCGGCAAATACACAATTTGGATAGCGTTTTTTAAACAAGCTTTTTTGCAAAAGCGAAAATTTATTATTAACACAGTAAATAACGGTATTTTCAGCACCGGTAATTACTGTTTGGTGAGCCTTATGCATTCCGTCAAAATCGCCGAGTGCAACAGCTCGCCTTGAAATACTGTTGTTATTATTCATACCGTCTTAATCACGTTTAACCAAAAGCCTTTCAACCAAAAGTTCCTGTGTGTCAAGGCTGCATTTTCCGAGTCCTAAAAACCCTACATCTTGAGAATACACCCTATAACTTTTGTTTTCAAGTCTTTTTTTAATTCTTTTAACATCAAGTGCTCCGCCGTTTTGAAATCTCTTAGCCTGAGCAGGCGAAACAAACACGCTGTCAAGGCTTAGAAACATTTTATCTATATCAATCAAAACATCTTCAAAACCCTTGCCACTGTCTTTTCTTTCTTGCATTTCGTCTAAAGTAATGCAATCGTTAAGAGTAAAGCCCATAGCCGCCGTTCTCTCAAGTTCAGTCATAACTGCACCGCAGCCAAGCTTTTTGCCCAAATCGTCAATAAGAGTTCTTATGTAAGTACCTTTTGAGCAAAGCACATCTATCGTATAAATATTTTCATTTTCGTTTGAAAGTTCACGACAAAGCGAAAGTTCTTTAATCTCAACCTTCCTTGCCTGCCTTTCAACCTCTATTCCCTTGCGTGCCAAATCATAAAGCCTTTGACCGTCAACGCTGACAGCGGAATACATAGGCGGAATTTGCTCAATCTCTCCCCTAAATTCAACAAGTGCCGACTCAACATCATCAATTGAAGCCGCAACATCATATTCGCCTGTAACCTCTCCCGTGATATCGAGAGTATCGGTAGTCTTGCCAAGCAAAAATCCGGCACGATAACCCTTATCGCTGTCAGGCAAATAATTCAAAAATCTTGTTGCGCCGCCGAGCATAATAGGCAAAACTCCCGTTGCCATAGGGTCAAGAGTACCTGTATGCCCTGCTTTTTTTTCACGTGTTATTCCTCTAACCTTAGAAACAACGCCGAACGAGGTTATATCCTTGCCTTTATTTATGCATATTATACCCGTCATTCGAGCATCTCCCTGCACTTATCAACAAGCAATCGCCTTGCCTCTTTAACATCGCAATCAAATTTACAGCCTGCTGCCTGAGCGTGACCGCCGCCACCAAAACACGCAGCAAGTTTCGCAGCATTAACGCTTTCAAATGTACGAATTGAAGCCTTACATGTTCCGTCAGGTCGCTCTTGAATGGTAATGCCTATTTCAACGCCCTCGATTTGACGGGTAAGCGGTGCTAAGCCCTCCGTTTCCTGAGCATTAGAACCTGTAAGCTGAAACATCTCTTGCGTAACAGTTATAACCGCAACACGCTCGTGCTCATAAAAACGCATCGATTCAATAGCAAGCCTTTCAAGCCTTGCATAAGTCTTGCTCTTTGTTTCAAACATAATTCGGTTAATTCTGCCGTTGTCTGCTCCGGCATCAATAAGGTCAGCCGCAACACGATATGTCTGCGCCGTGGTCGAATCGTACCTAAAGCAACCCGTGTCGGTTGTAAGCCCTGTATAAAGGCAGTCCGCAATTTTTTTATCAACCTCTACACCGAGAGCAAGCACGACCTCGTACATAATTTGGCAAGCCGCAGGAGCATCCTCAAGAAGCAATAAATTTGCATACTCCGTATTGGTTGAATGATGGTCAATACACATATCAATCTTGTATTGCTCCTCAAGGCCTCCCAAAAGCTTAACTGTTGCAACATCGACAGCAACAACATAATCGGGTTTAAATTTTATTTCTACAATATCGTCAAAAAGATAATTGTACTTTTTAGGAATATCGTCTGCATTTATAACAGCGCAGATTTTACCTATTTTCATAAGTGCACGGCAAAGTGCAAAGCCCGAACCGAGAGTATCGCCGTCGGGATTTGCATGAGTAAGAATAAGGATATTATCCTTTTCTCTCAATATGTCGGCACATTCCTTTACACTAATCTTCATGAGTTATTTCCTTAATTTTTTCAAAAAGGTCCATACCCTTTTCAATAGAATCGTCTGCAATAAATCTAAGCTCCGGGCTTTTTCTTAAATGAAGCCTTGAACCGAGTTGCTTTCTGATATATCCCTGCGCACTTTCAAGCCCCTTGACTGACCTTTTAGCCGCATCAATTCCGTCAATTGCGCTGATATATACCTTGGCATAACTTAAATCTCCGCTTACATCAACCTTAACAACAGTGAGCATATCGCTGATTCTCGGGTCTTTAAGCTCTCGCATTATTGAAACGATTTCTCTTTTAATATCCTCGCTGATTCTGTCAATATGAAATCCTGCCATAATTAATCCCTGTATTCCTCAACAATGTATGCCTGAAGAATATCCCCTGACTGAATATCGTCCCAACCGTCAAGGCTGATACCGCATTCATAACCTGATGATACTTCCTTAACCTCATCCTTAAATCTCTTAAGGTTAGCAAGCTTAACATCGGCAATTTGCTTGCCGTTTCTGATAACTCTTACCTTACCGTCACGCTTGATGGTACCGCTTGTAACGAGTGAGCCTGCAATAGTGCCGGCAGAAGAAATTTTATAAACCTCTCTAACCTCAACCTCACCTGTATCAACGTCACGATATTTAGGAGCTCTCATACCACGCATAGCTCTTTCGATATCCTCAATAGCATCATAAATAATATCGTATTGTTTAATTTCAACTCCGTCACGCTTAGCGTTATCGGCAGCAATTTGGTCAACGCCGGTATTAAATGCAACAATAATAGCCTTTGAAGCCTCTGCAAGCATAACGTCGCTTTCGCTTACGGCACCTACTGCACCGTGAACAATCTTAACATTAACCTCGTCGTTTTCAATCTTGAGAAGTGACTGCTTAACAGCCTCAACAGAACCTTGAACGTCAGCCTTAACGATAATGTTAAGTTCCTTCATCTCACCCTCTGAAATAGTGTCAAAGAGAGTATCAAGAGTAACTTTCTGGAATAGCTTAAATTCTTCTTCCTTAGCCTTAGCCTTTCTCTGCTCAACAAGTGCTCTTGCAAGCTTTTCATCAGATACTGCGTTAAACTCGTCGCCGCTCATAGGAGCAGAGTCAAGACCCATAATCTCAACAGGAACAGACGGACCTGCAGTTTCAATCGGCTTGCCGTGATAATCGGACATAGCACGAATTTTACCTACGGCAGTGCCTGCAACAACGATATCTCCTGCATTAAGAGTACCATTTTGAACAAGAAGAGTGGCAATAGGGCCACGTCCTTTATCAAGCTTAGCCTCGATAACAACGCCCTTTGCCTGCCTGTCAGGATTTGCCTTAAGTTCTGCCATTTCGGAAACGAGAAGAATGGTTTCAAGAAGCTTATCAATACCCATTTTGGTTTTAGCCGAAACAGGAACGCAAATAACGTCGCCGCCCCATTCCTCAGGAACAAGCTCGTGCTCTGTAAGCTGCTGCATAACCTTGTCGGGATTTGCTCCCTCTTTATCCATTTTATTAATAGCAACAATAATTTCTACACCTGCTGCCTTAGCATGATTGATAGCTTCAACAGTTTGCGGCATAATACCGTCATCTGCCGCAACAACCAAAACTGCAATATCGGTTGCCATAGCGCCCCTTGCACGCATAGCGGTGAATGCGGCGTGACCCGGAGTATCAAGAAATGTAATTTTCTGACCGTCAACGTCAACCTGATAAGCACCGATTGCCTGAGTGATACCGCCTGCCTCGGTAGAGGTGACTTCTGTATTACGGATAGCATCAAGGATAGAGGTCTTACCGTGGTCAACGTGACCCATAACGCAAACTACAGGAGGTCTTGTAACTGCATTTTCATCATCTTCAACCTCTTCTTCGATAATTTGGTCCTCAATAGTAACAACTACTTCCTTTTCAACCTTTGCGCCAAGCTCTGTTGCAACAATTTCAGCAGTATCATAATCAATAACCTCGTTAACCGTTGCCATAACACCGAGACTCATAAGCTTTTTGATAACTTCTGTTGCAGTCATACGAAGAAGCTTTGCAAGGTCGCCGACCGTGATTTCCTCAGGAACGGTAATTTTAATCTGCTGCTTCTTTCTCTGCTCTGCAATACGGGCAAGACGCTGTGCCTCTGTTTCTTTCTTAGACTTAGCACGCATACCCTGTGGCTTTTTCTTTCTGTACTGCTTTGACTTCTGATTAAGCTTCTGCTTTTTCTGATAGTCGTTCATATTGTTTGCAGGCGCAATATCCTCATACTTTTGGTTGTATTTTTCAAGGTCAACATTATTTACACGTGTATCAACATGCCTTGCTTCGCCTTTAGTTCTTGCCTGCGGAGTTTGATTAGCCTTTTTCTTGGCCTTTTCCTCTGCTCTTTTAGCCGCTTGCTCTGCCATTTGAAGAATAGCGGCTTGATTTTTATGCTTTTTATTTTCGTCCTTTTTTTCTTTGTTATCCTTAGAAACATTTGCGGACTCGTTCTTACTGTCTTTTGTCTTTTTCTTATTTGATTTTTTGGCAGAATTAAAATAATTGTCAAGACTTTCAACGCTGTTGTCGGATGTGAGCTTGTCAAACAAAATGTTAAGCTCGTTTTCCTCCAAAACGGTATTAGCCTTTTTTGCAGGACCGTCGCAATATTCACTGAGAATATTGATAATGTCCTTGTTATTCTTGCCGAAATCCTTTGCTACATCGGAAACTTTAAATTTAATAACCATTGGCATTTCCTCCTGTTAAATTTCAAGTAATTAATATATCCTACTGTTCGAGAAGAGAAATTATTTTTTTTGCGAAATTCTCATCGTCAACTGTAATTACTCCCGCTTTATATCCCACGCCAAAATAAATTTCATCAATAGTTATATCGGTTTTGATAACCTTAACATTAAAATGATGAAGTTCAATCGTCTTTTCAAATTCTGAAATAAGACGAGGGGATACATCACTGCAAAAAAGCAATAACTTTGCTTTGTGCCCAAACAGTGCATGCTGCGCCATATCGTGCCCCATTGAAAGCCTGCCTGCACGCCTTGCAAGCCCGAGCATTGAAATAACCTTTTGATTAGGCATTTTCTATTTCTTCTTCCATCTTATTATATACCTCATCGTCTATCTGCATAGAAAAAGCTCTTTCAAAAGCTCTTTTCTTTCTTGCTTTCTTTAGACAATCGGCATTTTTGCAAACGTATGCGCCTCTGCCGGCTTTTTTACCCGTAAGGTCAAGCGAAACCTCGCCTTCAGGGCTTTTAACTACTCTGACAAGCTCTCTCTTGTCAAACATTTCGCCGCATCCCGTGCACATACGCATAGGTATTTTTTTAGTTTTCATATTTACGCCGCCTTTCTTTCAAAATGCGAGGTAATTATTCTTCGATTTCGTTTTCTTCATCTTCAGGCTCTTCATTGGTAAAAAATCCCGATTCAGGCTTGATATCGATTTTCCAACCTGTAAGCCTTGCCGCAAGACGAACATTCTGACCCTTATTTCCGATAGCAAGAGAAAGCTGGTCGTCAGGAACGGTTGCACGGCAACTCTTAGCGTCCTCGTCAAGAATTTCCACACCGCAAACCTCTGACGGAGCAAGTGCCGCAGAAACATACTGTGCAGGGTCGTCGTTATACTTAACGATATCGATTTTCTCACCGCCGAGTACCTCAACGATATTTGAAACTCTCTGACCTCTTGGGCCGATACATGCGCCTACAGGGTCAACATCCTCATCTGTTGAATAAACTGCAATCTTAGTTCTTGAACCTGCCTCACGTGAAACCGACTTAATCTCAATTGTGCCATCATAAATTTCAGGAACCTCTTGCTCAAACAAACGGCGAACCATACCCGGATGAGTACGTGAAATCATAATACGAGGGCCTTTGCCCATTTCTTTCACATCAACAACAAATACCTTAATATTTTCACCTACTGTGAAATGCTCTCCAGGCACCTGTTCCGTTTTAGGAAGAACAGCGGAGTTTTTACCCATATCAAGAGTAACATTGCCTGTGTCAGGGTCAATTCTGTCAACCTTAGCAGTAATAAGTTCCTGATTTTTAGACTTAAATTCTTCAATCATCTGTCCTCTTTCAGCCTCACGGATACCCTGACGGATAACATGCTTAGCTGTTTGAGCAACAATTCTGCCGAAATTCTTTGTTTTAAGCGGAATATCAACTGTGCCGCCGACTTTAGCGCTCTTTCTGATAAGCTGAGCCTGTTCGAGAGTGAGGTCTGTGTCCTCATCCTCAATTTCGTCAACAACATTTTTTCTTACATAAACCTTAATTTTCTGCTTTTCCGGGTCGATATCGCAATGAACGATATCCTTTCCGTTATAGTCGTGCTTAGCGGCTACAATAATTGCTGCTGAAATTTTTTCATAAAGATATTCGGCAGGAATACCTTTTTCAGCTTCAATAGCTTTTACTGCGTCAAAAAATTCTTTACTCATTTTCCTATCATCCTTTCGGTTAATTCATTTCTTTTTCAAAATCTTTTATATCAAAGTCATCAAGCTTAACGAATGATGTCTCTTTTTTGTTTACTTTAAGTTCTTCGCCGTCATTAAGTTCAAGCGTAATTTCACCGTCAGAATAAGCTTTAAGCTTTCCGGCAAAATCCCTGACGTTATTAACAGGGCGAATAAGCCTTACCATAACATTTGAGCCAATATATTTTTCAAAGTGAGCGTCGGCGGTAAGCTCCCTTTCAACACCGGGAGAGCTGACCTCAAGAGTATAGCTTTGAGAAATCGGATCAGCCTCGTCGAGCGGCTTTGTAATTGCATGGGTTAAATCAACACAATCGTCAATTGAAATTCCGCCGTCCTTATCTATAAATATGCGAAGATACCAATCTGTACCCTCCTTGGCAAATCGAACGTCCCAAATTTCAAGACCGAGCTGATGTGCGTAAGGGGTAATAATTTCAGTTACCCTTGATACAGTATTTCCTTTTCCTGCCAAGAAAAAACCTCCTTACAATAATAAGAGAGCGGACCTCTTAGGTCCACTCTCATTGGAATTAATAAACTTACTGTCTATATAATAACATATAATTATAAAAAGTCAAGTGTTTTTTATTCTTACCTTTCAAGCATTTTCGCAACTATGACCGACATATCGTCCCTATGCTTTTCGTCGCTGTTTTCAAGTGCAATTTTGAGTATCGCCTTCGCCTTTTCATTAGGGTCAAGCGTCGTTTCAAGTCGCAAAAACTTTTCAAGCCATTCATTTCCGACATCGGTTACTCCGTCGCTCATCATAATTATTTCATCATCGGTATTAAGAACGGTTGTTCTTTTTGCAAATTCAACCCCTCTCAAAATACCCGCAGGCATAGATGTCAGTTCGCATTTTGTAAGCCTGTCATCCTTTACTATGTAAGAACGGGGAGCACCTGCCTTATAAAATTCACACTTACCGCTGAACAAATCAACTCTTACGCAATCAAGTGTTGCAAGACTTTCCTCGTGGCTCTTGACAAGAAGTGCACTGTTTACAACTTTTAAAGAAGAGTCAAAGCCAAAACCTGCAGACAAAAGCTTTGACAAAAGACCGGCACCCATTGCGCCGTCCAAAGCCGCACGGCTTCCTTTTCCCATTCCGTCGCTGATAATGAAAACCATATGGCCTCTTGAATCATTTATAGTTTTTATCGTATCGCCGCACAAATTGCCCTCTGCGCAGTATTGAGCAAATCCGAAACTCATTTTGAAATTAGGCTTTTCCATAAATGAAAGCAATGTTCCTGCCGAGCTGACGTTTATTTTGCCACGTTCAAACTCTCTCTTACATATTTTGCATATTTCATTAGTCAGGCGCATATTATCAAGCCCCTTTGTGTCGTTTGGGGCTAAAATCTCTATTCTCATTCTGTCATATTTATCAATTATCGCCGAAATATTTTCGGGAAAAATATCGTATTCGCCGAGCATTCTTCTAATCCTGCCTGCTGCCTTAAAATCAAAGCTCTCCGCCTCGTCAAATTCAAATGCCAAATCGCCGAGCATATCCGAAATGGAAAAGAATTGGTCTGCCGCAACCATTCGGATTTCACTTTCATTAGGGTCAACGGTCGAAAAAGAATTGATTTTTTCACGAACATCTCTTACGCTTTCACTAACCTGTGCGAGTGCGCTTGAAGCAAAACGCAGCCTGACAACAAGGCTCTGCCTCAAGCTTCCTTCAGGCGCAATATCTGCCCCGCTTTCCCACAACTGCGAAAGCTTAAGCGTTAATTTTTCAGGCAAAATGCAAAGAATTGCAGAAGCAAGTACGCTCTCCAAAACCGTACAAAGCGAAAATGCGCCCATTTTTGCCGCAACGGCAAAAAACGACATTGAAAGAGTAAAGCTAAGCCCTATCGCAAGGCTTGAAAACGAAGTGAAAAGACTGCATAAAAGCGACGAAAACGCATATGCACCTATCAAAAAAAGTGCATTTTCCTTTGTTATACCGAGTGCGAAGCCCAGACACAGCGACACAATCAACGCAAAGCGCTGACTGCCGAAGCGAACGGTAGTCAAAATCAAAAGGCAAGCCAAAATTCTTGCAATTGAAACGCCCTTAATTTCAATAAACGAAATAGATGAAAGCAAAATAGAAAAAGCCACAAAAATGCACGTCAAATCCGTCACGGGCAAGGCTTTAAGCTTAAGCCTTTTTAAACTGCAATTTGCCGCACGGTAAAAGAAAAACGTACTGCCCAAAGCAAGGATTGACTCGCCGAGAGTTATTGCGTATTCGCCGAGAGTCGAGCCTGATTTGACATTCATAACAATCCCTGTTGACAAAACAGACAAACATGAAATGAGCATTGAAAGATACGTTTCACGTCTGACCTTGAAAAATATCAAAGCCGCCGTGCCGAGAGTACAAATAACCACGGCGCTTACATATCTTATTGCGTTTTCACTTGAGCAAAAAACAATATAACCGAGCGACGCACCGACACAGGCAAAAAGAAAATTTTTCTTGCCCGACACCGATATAAGCGACACGGCAAATGGACAGCAACCGCCCACGACGCTTGAAAAGCAAAGCAGAAAAGCAATTACACCCCAAAGCACACGCTTAGAATATAAAACTATATTTTTTAAATTCTTTTTAGGTATTTTGATTTTATTTTTAACATTTTTAACAATTGCCATTTTTACACATCCCGAAAGCATTATAACCAAACGCTTTTGAAAATTTTGTAAAAACAGGTAAGCAAAATAAAAAGACTTCACCCCCAATTTGGGTGAAGCCTTTAAATCACATAAATAAACTTTTAATTTTCGCAAGAAGATTTACAAAAATGCACCACGCCGCCTGAAAAAGCGCAACCTTGATTGCATCAAGCTGGTCAATTCCGCCGACAAATGCCAAAAGACCGACAACGCCGAGCCCCAAAGCAGAGCCGAACGATATAAGAACGCTGATTAGTTTTCTTGTCTCCTGCAAATCCTCAGCCGCACTGAATGCCGAAACAAGGCCGAGAGCGGAGCCGTTATGAACAATGTAGGCAGGTGACTTTTGAGCAAAAAGGTTTGAATATTTTTCAAACGCTCTGCCGTTTGACGAATTCATAACTCTGATATATCCGTCCGGAAGCTCAAAAAGCTCGGCAATACTTTCGTCATTAATGAATGGGTCGGCACTGCGAACAAGAATTGTCATTCCGCTTTTTTCAAGCTTTCTAAGCGCTTTTTTAAGCTGAGGGTCGGCACTGTAAGACACAACAAACATTGCCATCAACTTTCCCGCCTCTGCAAGATAAAGCACTTTTCTGCCCTTACGGGTATATTTTTTTTCAAAATCTTCCTTAAGCACGGGAACTCCGTGATGAATAAGCAAATCCCTTGTGCCTACAAGAATTTTTTTGCGATAAATCCAACCGGTTGTTCCGAGCCTGTCCTCATAAACAATATCGTCTACTTCAGGCAAAATCGCCTGTTTGCCGATAATCACATCATCAAAAACAGAAGCAAGCGGACTTTTTGTATTAATAATAACCGAAGCGGTTTTTAAAATAACGTCATCAGCTTTAGCGCCGTTAAATGTTTTAATTCCGTGAATTTCACAGCTGCGAGGTCCGAAAAGATTTTGCGCCTCAATAACAATTGCATTGGCATCGCTTGTAACGCTTGCACCCTCAAATCCATTCACCATAGCGCCACGGGTTCTAAGCTGCTTTGACACTCCCAAAAGTGTATTATTGGTACAAAACAGCGCATAGCAAGGAGTTGTGATACACATAGCGCAAACAAAAGCATTAACTCCCAAATGCCAATTTTGATTAATTAAGCTGACAACAATTGCTAAAATTATATTAAGAAGAAGTGAAACCGAACCTACATATTTACTGATTTTATCCGCCGGCTCGTCCACACTTGAAATATCAAGAAACTTAGTTGCAAAATCCGTTTTAATGCTTGCCTTTAAATTAGGTTCTCCGGTTAAAAGCCCACGGCTTATAATTCCTGCGTCAACCTTATTAACTATCGGCTCAACGGTATATTTTTCCTTTTGATTTGCTATAAAATCAAAGTCTGTTCTTATTCTTGTAATAAATGTATATTTTCCAAGTCCGCTCAAAAGCAGAGCAAACGCACCTGCAAACGGATAAAGCGTACCGTCATCGAGAAGCAAGTTGCTGTCAATCAAAAGCAAAATTGTGTGAACAAAAACTATTATTTCCGCCACACATATTGGAAAATCACTGTTAATACCGCCTTTGAGCTTAAAGCCGTGCATAAATATTCTCGCATTGACAACGCAAACAATAACAAATAAAACAAGAAGCGTTATTATGTAAGGCGTACTGTCAAGCAAAAGCGACGGTAAATAGGAGCTGTCCTTAAATCCTGTCAAAAGCCCTAAAACAAATGTTAAGGCAAATGTTATTTTCAAATTCAGCGAAGCTGACGAACGTGCGTCATCAAGCCTTTTTGAAAATGCCGATTGCTCATCTGCACTTTCATATTCCTTTTTAATTACGGTATCCTTGTCCGCTTTTGCCGCATCCTCAATATCTTCAGGTGAAAAAATGCGAAACTTATTGACCTTTTCTTTTCGCCTTTCCTTTAACTGCTTTTCAGCAAGTTCCTCGTCAATTTTATCTATCTGCTTTGTTTCGTCATCAAAGCCGTCAAGAACAATTTGAACTGCCTGCTCCTCTTCCCTTTGCTCCTGAGCCTTTTCTTCCTTCTCCTTAATTTCCTCACGAGTAAGGGAAATTTTCGTTTTTTCAAGTTCCTCAACAGCTACAATGGTAGGTATTTCCTCAAGGTCACCCGTTTTGTCAAATCTCGACTTGCTCTTTATCGTGGCAGGCCTTTCAATAATTTCCGGCGGCTTTTTGGAATAAATCGGTTCTTTGGTACGGTTGCTTGTAAAAAAGCTTTTTTGTACGGTTTTTTGGCTTGCAAAATCGTCGCTCTTTGACTTTGGCTTAAAATCAATATGCTTTGTTTTCCCGTCATCTTCAGCTTTTATGGCAGGACCGACTTTCGTTTTATCCGAGGCAGTGCTTTTTTCATACGTCTTTACATTTTCACTTTTAGGTTGAATTTTTATATTTTCAATATCAGGCTTAGGCACTTCTATTTCACGCTTTGTTATTTCATTTGCAGATGTATTTACATCTTCCAAAGCCGATTGCGCCTGTTTTACCGTCTTTTTTCTTATTTCCTCAGCCTGCCTGATTATTTCATCAATAGATAAGCTTTCGTTCATAATTCTCCACTCTCAATATAATTATATTAAAGACCGAGCCTTTGCCTTGCAACCTCATACATAATAATACCTGCCGCAACAGAAGCGTTAAGCGAATTAACCTTTCCGCACATAGGAAGCGAAACAGTTACATCGCATTTTTCCTTAATGAGCCTGCCGACACCGCTTCCCTCATTGCCGACAACAAGTGCACAGCCACCGGAAAAGTCTGTTTTGCACCAAGGCTGACCATCCATATCGGCACAGTAAACCCAAACATTCTGCTTTTTAAGTTCCTCAATAACAGAAACTAAATTGCCTACCCTTGCAACTTTAACATATTCAAGTGCGCCGCACGAGGTTTTTGCAACGATAAAATTAAGCCCAACATTTCTTCTTTTCGGAATAATAATTCCGTGAGCGCCGCAAGCTTCGGCAGTTCTGATAATTGCGCCGAGATTATGGCTGTCTTCAATTTCATCGCAAATTATAATAAAAGGCGCTTCGCCTTTGCTTTTTGCATATTCCAAAATGTCCTCAACGCTTGAATAGCTGTGAGCCGGAACATTAGCCGCAACCCCCTGATGATTGCCGCCGGCACACATAAAATCAAGCTTTTTTCTGTCCACTGTCTTAACAACTATTTTATTTTCCCTGCACATTGCAATAATACGGTTAATCGAGCCTTCCCTCTCGCCCTTTGCAACAAGCACATTTTCAACCTCTCTGCCGCTTTTGAGAAGCTCTATAACGGCGTTTCTGCCTATTATCAAATTATCATTTGTTCTGTAATCTTTTTCTTCCTTTGGCATATTTTGTATCTCCATAAATTTATTCAGTTTAATTATAACATTATATAGTATCCATTTCAATTATTATTTAACATAAATCATAATAATTGACTAAGTGAAAAAACTAAAGTATAATAAAGAAAATAAAGGAGTGTTAAATATGGCTGAATATAATTGGGCAATTCTCGGTTGCGGCGTTATTGCGCACCAGCTTGCAGATGCTATGAAAGCAAAAGGCAGGACACTTTACAGCGTTGCCAACAGAACGTATGACAAAGCGATTTCATTTGCCGAAGAATACGGCATTAAAAAGGTTTACGGCAATATTGAAGAAGTGTTCGAGGATGAAAATGTCGATATTATTTATATTTCCACTCCTCACAACACGCATATTGAATATTTAAGGAAAGCTCTCAGCCACGGCAAACACGTTATATGCGAAAAATCAATTACGTTAAACAGTGCCGAACTCAACGAAGCAATTGACCTTGCAGAGAAAAATCACGTTGTTTTGGCTGAGGCAATGACAATTTACCATATGCCGATTTACAAAAAGCTTGATGAAATAATAAAATCGGGTAAGTTAGGCGAGCTTAGGCTTATTCAAATGAATTTCGGCAGTTACAAGCCCTACGATATGAACAACAGATTTTTCAATCGTAATCTTGCAGGCGGCGCAATGCTTGATATAGGCGTTTACGCCCTTTCACTCGTTCGCTTTTTTATGACGTCAAAACCGCACAAAATTGCCACACAGGTTAAATATGCGCCGACAGGAGTTGACGAACAGGCAAGTATTCTTCTTCAAAACAAAGAAGATGAAATGGCGACTGTTATTCTTTCGCTCCACGCAAAACAGCCGAAAAGAGCAACAATTGCTTTTGACAAGGGATATATAGAAATTTACGAATACCCAAGGGGTGACGAGGCTACAATCACTTACACCGAAACGCTCAAAAGTGAAAAAATAAGCGCAGGAGATACGGCAAATGCGCTTGAGTATGAAATTGACGATATGGAAAAGGCAGTAGCCGGCGAAAATGTAGATATGCATCTTGACTTCACACGTGATGTTATGGACATAATGACGTTTATAAGAAAAGAATGGGGTATGTTTTACCCCGAAGAAGAGGGCAAAGAAATTATTTGACATTAAAAGAAAGGTTAAAAAATATGAGCTATCAATATAACATTATCTATACCGCAGGCGGCAAGGTACATAAAACTCACCACAGCGAAACCGTAGATTTTGAAATAAGAGAAGAAATCAACGGCGATATTTTAACGCTTACCCTTTTGCCGAAAACAGATATTACATTTCAAAAATTTGAGATTAAAGATAACATCTCATTTTCAAAAGAAAGCAAATTTTTTGTAAACGGATATCAAAGCTGGACTGTTTCAAAAGAGTATGCACCGAATGACGATATGCGTGATGATTTCGATCCAAAATTTCTGTCTGTTTTAGATAAAAAAAGTTTTAACATCAGGGGCATTTGGGGCGCAGGTGATTTAACATTTCACGAATATCCTGAGCAAAGCGGAATATTTTACGGATATTCTTACGCTTACATCAGAAATGCAAACGATATTCGCCTTTTTGCTTCCTTAAGTGAAAGAGCAGGATACACAATCATCACATTTAATGCCAACGCTTCAACCGTTTCTGTTGAAAAAGACCTTGAGGGCGTTACATACAAAAAAGGTCAGGAAATTACACTTCTTGAACTTTGCGATATTATTGATAATATTGACAATGCATTTGATAAATATTTTGAAGAGGCAAAAATCAATAAGCCGAGAGCAAAAAGAATGTGCGGCTACACCACATGGTACAACTATTACACAAGCGTAACCGAGGAAATCGTTGAACGTGATCTTGAAGCGATTGCAAAATTAGGTCCCAAGATTGACATTTTTCAAGTCGATGACGGCTACGAAAGAACTGTCGGTGATTGGCTTTATCACGACGAGAAAAAATTCCCGTCAGGTATGAAGCTTATTGCGGATAATATTCACAAAAACGATATGCTTGCAGGCTTATGGCTTGCGCCGTTCGCCGCAACACCCAAATCATACATATATAACAAGCACAAGGATTGGTTTGTGAAAAACAAAAACGGCAAAATTCCGTTTGCTTCTCACAATTGGGGCGGATTTTATGCGCTTGACATTTACAACAAAGAGGTTAGGCAATATTTAAAAGAGGTTTTTGATACCGTCTTAAATGTTTGGGGCTACGATATGGTTAAGCTCGATTTTCTTTATGCTTGTTGCATTATTCCGTTTAACGGTAAAAGCCGAGGCGAAATTATGTGCGACGCAATGGACCTTATCAGAGAGCTTTGCGGCGATAAATTAATCTTAGGCTGCGGTGTTCCGCTTGCTCCCGCATTCGGAAAGGTTGATTTTTGCAGAATCGGCGCCGATATGGCTCTCAGTTGGGGTAAAAAGCCGTTTTCAAGAGAGGATGTTTCCACAAAGCATGCACTTCTTAACACGATTTTCCGTCGTGAACTTGACGGCAGAGCTTTCTTAAACGACCCTGATGTATTTCTTTTAAGAGACAATAATATTAAAATGTCATTTGAACAAAGAAAATTAATCGCTGAAACCGCAAGCCTTTTTGGCAACTTGCTTTTTGTCAGCGATGATGTTTCAACGTATAATAACAATCAAAAGGATTGCTTTATCAACGTCACAACACGTAATAAAGCTGACATAAATTATGTAAATATGGACAGCGACGGTGATATTTCAATTAAATATACGCTCGACGGCGAGAAAAAAGGCTATTGCTTCAACATAAACAGCGGCGATAAAAAGGTCTTAATTTGACAGTATTAAAAATTTTTATGTTTCGCTATTGAATACTTACAAAACCTATGGTATAATTAGGTTATGATTTAAAAGGAAGCGATAATTTGAAAATTTCAACTAAAGGACGATATGCATTAAGGCTTATGCTTGATCTTGCGCAAAATCGAAACGAAGGCTTCGTTGCACTTAAGGACATTGCCGAAAGGCAGGATATATCAAAAAAATATTTAGAGCAGATTGTGCCTATTCTCAACAGAGCAGGTCTTTTAAAAACAACACGTGGGTATCAAGGCGGATATATGCTTGCTAAATCCCCTTCAAGCTACACTGTCGGAGATATATTGAGAATAACCGAGGGCAGCCTTGCGCCTGTCGCCTGCTTAGAAGACGAAGTAAACCAATGCGACAAATACGAAACATGTATGACAGTCGGCGTTTGGCAGGGGCTTTACAAAGTCATTAACGAATACCTTGATTCAATCACTCTTCAAGATATTTTAGATAAAAACAGCACTCAGCTTATTGACGAGTACTATATTTAAAAGTTTTTTCAAAAAAAGCAAAATAAGACTTGACAAATCACGAATAATATATTAAAATGTCAAAGCGTTGAAAAAACAACGAGGTGTAACTCAGTTTGGCTAGAGTGCCTGCTTTGGGAGCAGGATGCCGCAGGTTCGAGTCCTGTCACCTCGACCAAATAACAAAAGACATCCATTAGGGTGTCTTTTATTTTTTATATAATTTTAACAGGACTCGAACTTGCGGCTGACTATTTTAATTTTGAGGAATATCAGCGCAAGTGTTAATAAGGTTAAGACCGGCAGAGTAGCCTATGCTAAGATTAATTCGTATAAAGTAATAAAACATTGACAAAACATAATACAAATGATATTATAATGTTACGTAGTCCGATGCCAAAAACTACGTATCTCAATCAAAACGCCCTCGGTTACTCAGCCGAGGGCGTTTTTGTTTTAGTTTAAAATTTATCTGTCAAATGCAATTCTTGTTTCAAAGCATTCGCAAGACTCGTCGAATTCGGAGAAGCCTGCCGCAAGTTCAAGTCTTGTTCATACTAATAAATAAAAAAAGAGACACCTTTCATTTGGTATCTCTTTTTTATGGTCGAGGTGACAAGACTTGAACTTGCGGCCTCTGCGTCCCGAACGCAGCGCTCTACCAAGCTGAGCTACACCTCGAAATATTAAGTTGAAGCACTGATATGCAACAAACAAGAGTATATACGAAAAAAAGAAAAAAGTCAAGAGAAATTCAACTACTTTTCAACATACAAGGCAAAAAGCAATGAAAGGATTATCTTCCATTGCTTTTTCATTACGTGTTAGCGCCTATCTTATACAAACATAGCAATATGCAACACCCGACTCATTAAGACAAACAACTTCGTTCATAATGCCCTTAAGGTTTTGATAAACTTTAAGAGTTTTTCTGTCATCTCTAAAACGCAAACCGTTTGTAGTACCAAAGGTAGAGCCGTAAGCCGTATAAATATAGTCTTTGCTATTTGGCGCATCCCAAACGTGAGGGGTAACGCCTGTCGGGAAAATAATAACTGCGCTCGGATCAAATGGGCAAGCGGTTGCAATTTCACGAACACTTTCATTATTGCCATAATAAATATTGCAATAAACATTCGTATTCCATTTGTTTCTTTCCTCCTCAGACACGTGGCAGGACATATCGTTTTTATGGTCTATAATTTGCTTATCGATAATCAAATTATCATTACAAAAATCTTCTCTTTTAGGTTTGTCCCCACCGAGCCAAAGATTAAGCCCTATTTCTGTTTTATTTGTGCTGCTCATTGTGCACCTCCTAAACTGTCGATAAAATTAAATGATATTTTTGCAATTTTATCCCAATCGTCTGCATTATAATTAAGCGCATCAAGCGCATCGAAATCATAAATACTCTCATTCGCCTGCATAACAACACCGGGACAAATATATTTTTCAAAATAAGAAATATTTTTTAAAATTTGCGATAAAAAAGACTCTTTACTGCCACCAGCAGAAAAAATAAAATTTGATACGCTAAACGTCATATTTTTATCAAAAGTTTTCAAACATTCCTCTTTAAATTCATCATATTTATATTTAACAAAACCTTGCGATAAGCCTTTTTGAACATTCTCATAGTTAACCTCGTCCAAATCGAGTAAATCGCACATCATTTTAATGCCGTAATTCTTAGCCGAATCAAAAAACACTTCAGAAAGTATTTTATCAAAATATTCTTCCACAAGCGTCATTCCCGCATCAATAGCTTTAATCATGGCATAATTGAATCCGTTTCTTCTTACGTTCAAATTAAGCGAAGACAAAAGCGACGAAAGCCTGTGAATGCGTGTATTGCTAACATTCATAAAGTTCGACCTCCAAATTGTCGAGAAGAATATAGCCGTCGCCGTCGCAAAGAATACAATCGCCCAAAACATTTGTTCCGCTTATTTCAACGCTTTGAACGCTGTCGATTTTCAGCGCCGCCTTTCTAATCTCATCAAGTGAAATATTATAGTTTATTTTATTGCGTGTTAAAATTTCATAAATGTTATCATATATTTCTTGCTTTTGTGACGCCTCATCAGAAATACTGTCAACATTAGCCTTGACCTTTATCGATACATGTGTCTTTTTGGCATACTCAAAACGAATTTTAACGCCAAACAGTTCAATTTGCGGAAATGCTTTTTTGATGCCTTCCAATTCTTCACTCGTGAGTTCTCCGGGGCAAGAAACAATTACCCTAACGCTTCCGGGGGTGTCGCTTTGCTTTATTGAGCAATCTTTAATATTGCCAATGTTTTTAATTTCAAGTTCAATTGAACTTTTATTAAAATAATTAAGCGGAATTTTAAATGTTGACATAATTCTTTTTCTAAACGAGCCATCGCTTTCGTCATCGCTTCCGCCTGTTATCGGATACGCATTAAACGCATATTCAATCCCCGACGGAGGATTAACAAGAGTCAGTAAATTGTCGCCCTCTAAGTTGTATTTTTCTCCGTTTCCCAAAGCGGTACAGGAAACCGATATACTTGTATTGCCCGCTTTAAGAATAACCGTTTCATCTGTTGAATACTGAATAAGCGGATAATTCGGTTTTGAGCAAACAGTTCCCTTTTCAATAACTATATCGCTTGCAATTGCCTCATTAATGCCAAATGTAAGCGTACCCTTTGCTTTAGTACCGAGCTTTCTTTTGCAATCACGCAACGCACCGTGATGGTCAAGATATCCTCCCGTTGCAGTTTGAACAAACGCTTGCTTTAAAATAAAATCGCCGTAGCATGACAAGCCGTAAAGTTCGCTTGCAATTGCTTCAAGCTTTTTTTCATCAATAGAATTTTCAGCAATTTCCCTGCCAAGTTCTTTATTGTAAGCAGCTTTCATATTCTGCAAAATTTCATTATATGTAGACTTCATATTACAACGTACACCTGCCTTTCCTCATTATTAATAAGAACATCAACTGTAATTAAATTATCGTTTTTGATATATGTAACATTTTTAACATATACCCCGTCAAGCTTTGATAAAGCCATTCTGATAAACGACAGCATAAGCCTTTCGTTTCCTTTTGCCTCGTGTATTCTGCTGCCGAAATTTTTGTCGGGATAGAATTCTCCTTTTTCGCAATAAACAGCCGAGCGGCACAAATTAATAATATCGGCTGTTTTTTCATTAATGTCACTCAATAATTTTGCCCTCCTTTGATATAACCAATCCGTTTATCACTATGCTTCCGTCATTTTTAAGGTGAATATATGCACCGGAAAGAGATGTGATTTTAATTTCTCCGTATTCAACATTTGAGCTGTCATTTTCAACTCCTATGCAAACCTGCTCTCCTCCGCCTTGAGTAAGCAAAAGCCTTTCACCCTTAGGTACACAAAAATTGTAGCCGTAGGGAGAGTAAAAATTAACATTTCTTTCAACGCCTGTTGAAGTTGCCTCAACAGCACCGTTTGAGCTCATAGTAACCTTGCCGCATTCAACTGCGGGCACTTTTTGCTCTTTAATAATCTGCTTGCTAATCCACATAATTTACCTCCGAGATATCGATATTTTTTCTTAAAATAAGCTTTGTTTGCTCAGCGTTTTCATCAATGGAATAAACCTTCTCAAAAAGCAGATAATCATTAAAATCACCAAGTTTACCGCTGTAATCAAACCGCTGTAAAAGCTCGCTTTCAACATAACCTTTAAGCGTTATTTCAAGGCGCTTATAATCCTTGAACGAATCTTTGAGCATTTTAGAAATTTTATAATTTCTCTGCCAACTCGGAAGCGCCGCAAGATTTACATATCTTTGCCTTGAAAATCCTAATTTTTCAGCAAGCTGCGAATAGGTGTGGCAATCGTAAAGATACGAGAATTCCTTTTTATAATTAACTGCCGAAATCGGTTCGCTTCGATTTATTATGCTTTTGGCCGAAATCACTGAAAAATCATTAAGGCTTAATATATTTTCGCTTGGTTTCAACATAAAAATTTCGTTATCGGCATTAATCCTTATTGAATTGCCGGTAATTGTTGAAACAAGCAGATTGATGGCACCGTAAAGCGAGGAGCCGCTTGAAACTTCATATTTTTTAAACGTGCAAATATCGTCAAGCTTATAAGAAAAGCCGAACGGTTTTGCATAAGCGTCAAACAGACTTTGAGCACTCGGACGATTATATGTATAAGCGAAAGCATCGTTGTCAACCAAAAGGCAGGCGCTTGAACGTGCATAAATATATGTTTCAAATCCTCTTTCATCAGCAGTTGTCCTCTGGCAATCGCAATAGCCGTTAAATATCAGTTTGTTATTTTTATAAGCATATACTCTCTCAATTTCATCAAGCGATTTGCCGCCGATAATTTTAATGCTTAGACTGTCGCAAGCAACCTCTGCCGTCTGTGTTAAAACAGCTGAAACAATACCGCTTGGTATTATTTCCTTCCCCAACGTTGTCACTAAAACAATTTTCATCTCAGCTTCACCCGATCACCTTTCTTTATTGAAAACGGACTTTCTATATCATTTAATTGCATAATTTCGTCAACACTCATATTTGCCCTTGCCGCAATATCAAAAGCATTATCCCCGTCGTATGCAACAATATAATCGAGAGGAGCAATTTCTTTTTTATCATCACACACCTGAGTAAACTCAAATTCATACTCGATTTTACCAAGCGTTGCACTTGAATCATACTTAAACTCGGTAAAAATCACCTCAATAGGATAAAGCGACGGGCAATGAAGTTCGCCTGCACCTCCCTGCCTTAAAAGATATGACAGGCGAGCGCATTTTTCGTCTGCATCGTCTGAGAAAAAAGTACCCTTTCCTTTAACGATAATCGGTTTTTGTGATATATCCTGAGTAATTCCTTTTCCGTCATAGACAGAAGTGTTTGAAACATCACGAGAGGTAATAACCTGAATATATGACGGATTTGTATCAAACACAAAATCCTTAAATCTCATTTTAAATTCTTTCATTATTCACCTGCGGATTTATCGTATCGATTTTTATCAAGACGGATAATTTCGCTTATATTTTCCGCCTGTTCATATTCCTCATTCACCGCTTTCACCTCCGAAATCAATATTTGTGCCGAATGAAAAATAGCCGTTGAGCCTATATCCCTTGGCTTGCTTTACATATTCAAGAGGCTGTGCTTTTATTGAAGTAATATTAAATTTTTGGCTTACCCTGCAAATATTTAAAAACACATCCTTTGCAAAAGCAGAATTATTTTTCTCGGTGAATATACCGACCTTAATTTTGACATTTGCATATTTTGTATCATCGCCAAGTTCTATCGGCGTAATTTCCATCTCGTCAAGACCGACACAAACAAACGTATTTTTTATTTCACCGGCATAAGATACATTTTCAAAAGGCTTGATGACTTTAATATTTTTAAAAAAATAATCAGCTTTAAGAGCTTTTGCAAAGGTGATTATAAAATCATTAATATTCATCGTATACTGCCTCCTTAATTTCTCTTAAAATGCCTGTATAATAAATAACCTCGTCGTTTATTTTCACTGCATTTTTTCTCAAAAATTTATACTTGCCCGACGAAGTTTGCAAATATCCGTTATCGCTTATTTCCATAATATTGTGAGTTTTCGGACCAAGATACAAATGATATCTTGCTTCATTTATTCCAAGTTCTGTAACATCATCGTCAAATGCATTGCTCTTTTTTCGCCACAAGGGATTTACGGTGCATTTAAACGGCATTGAGTTCCATTCTCCGTCATAAAGCGTCGCCTCAATTCCGATTTTATCAAGATGATTTTTTATAATATACCCGCTTCTCATATTACACCGCCTCAAAAGCAAAATGATTGTTTTTAATCAGCGAGGCACACTGTTCAAGAGCAAAATTGTATATTGCCCTTGCATTTTCAAGCGCAGAAGACGTGTCAAGCGAATATGACACATCTCCTGCCTTAAACGAAGTGATACCGTCTGACTGATTAGTAAGCATATATCGATAATAAGCCTTTGCAGCGCAAAGAAATATTACGCAGGAATTATTTTCGTCATCGCTGCTTTTTAAAAGTGAATTTATATATTCACATTCCATTTCGATAAGCGATTGATATTTTCCCGCATCTTCCTCACTCAAAGACGAAAGAGTGATAAATTCCTCTTTAATTTTACTTAAATCAGTCATAATAAATCACCTTATTTTGCCTTAACAAGCATAGCAACGGCATCAGGAAAAATGTTTGAGAAACCAACAATTGTAGATACTGTTGCTCTTTCAATCTGACGGTCGATAAGCTTGTCAAAATCTGTTGTAATGTCTGACGCAATTACTCTTTCAAACGCATAGTTTTTATCAATTGCAATAAGGGTATCGGAATCCATTTCCTTTAAGCAATAAACCTCTGCACCGAAAGGAGTAACCATTCTGCCTGTGCCGTGAAAATCAAGACCTGCGTTTGCATCTCTCATTTCAGGTAATTTAAGAAGTCTTGCAAATGACTTAGGGTCAACAATTATTGTTGTAAGATTGTAAGGCTTCATCATTGTGTAAATATCAATAAGATTATCATAAGTAAATGTATCACCGGTATATGTAATCTTATTTACGGTTGTTTTGTCAATTGTTGCAAGTGCATCGTATGCCTCATAATAAACCATATTTTCACCGATTCTGCGAAGTGTGATTGAGAAAAGGTCAAGCTTTTGGAACTTGATTGCCTCATATGATGCGGAAATCATCTTGCCGTATTTTTTAAGCTTGGTAAGCTTGTCTTTAACAGTAATCTTTACATCTGAAAATGCACTGCCCTCGGCAACATTTATAAAGTCGACCAAATCAGTTGTATCTTCAAGCGAAATAGACCTGTAATCAAGCGAATCAATATAAGATGTGGTTGCAATGATTTTATCTACGGTGCACGCCTCTCTCATACCGAGCTTAATAGAACGGGATACAAATTCAGGAAAAAGAGCTGCCGAATCGGAAGTTTGGAAAAACTTTGAAACAGTATCGCAGTTTTCGCCCGAAACCTTAATGTCAAATCTTTTAAGCTGACGTTCGTATGCATCAAGGCCTTCAAGAGATGTGCCCTTGTAGTTTTCTGACGGGTCAAGTGCCTCAAGTGCCTGAGTGAAAGACTTACCTGTGGTGTATAAACTTTTTTCAATTCTAATGTTATCGTATGACATAAATTAATTCCTCCGTTAATTATAATTTAAATTGATTTACTGTATTATTTGTTTTTGTGTCATTACTTTTAATTTGAAGATGAGCGGTGCTTTCACGGTTTTTCTTTGTGAAAGCTTCTTTAAAGGACAAAAGTTCCTTTGCGGTCATAACCTGTGCCACAGAGGAAAAAGCCTTAATATCCATCTCCGGCATAGCCTCTGAGCAAAGCTTTATAACCTCGTTTGCAAGGCTTTTCTTGTACTTTCTGCCAAGCTCTGCCTCATCCTCAAGTGAATCAACATAATTCAAAAGTGAATCAAGCTGAAATTTTGATACCGTAGTATCGTCGCTCATATTTTTGAGCGTCTTAATAATATCCTCCATATTATTCTCCTTTGTAAATTCAAATGCTTTTGTAACTCCTGCCTGTCTTTGCGCAGGAACAGCTACAAAGCTGAACTCATACGCATCGCTGATATCTGACAAAATTGTGCAGGCGGTTTTGCCCTTATATTCTTTGCCCGAAACGTGTTCGCATCTGCACTGCCTTTTATCCTTGCCGCAAATCGAACAGGTTGCTTTTTTTGATGAGCAGGAAACGGAAACTTCCTTTTTAATTCCTGCATCAAGTTCGTCAATAAATCCTTTGTTTTCCTCGTTTCTAAGCATATAAGCCTTTGCCTTTAGCATATAATAAGGCTCACCGTCGGCTGTTGTTGTTCCATTGCCTTTTTCAATCCATGTTTCAAAAACACGTGCCTTTTGGTCGCTCGATTTCATTGAATGGTCGCTGATACCCGTTTTGCCGACAAAAAGCGTTTTAAGTTCATTAAGCGCCGATAATGAAAATTTTTCAAAATCCCTGTCTATGTCGTTATCGCAAAGAATAACAGTAAAAACATAAAGACTGTCTGCGTCAAACTCACGCCTTGTATACTTATTGATTTTTTTCAAGTCCTCAGTGCTCGGACTAAAACCTTTTTCTACATAACCAAAGCTCAATTTTCAATCTCCCTTCTTATTTTTTCTGCCTGTTGCGTATAAAGCTGCGCCTTAGCCTCGTCACATTCATCCTGAAGTGTAATTTTCTTCCATTCGATATTTGCCTCATAAGGCAAGGCATTCATTGCAAGATACATATTGCCGATTTGCTTAATCACAGGTTCAAGAATACGTCTGTACGATTCAAGCTCGCTTGTCAATATATCTGCCTGCTGCATGCTCATTCTCTCTGTTGACGACCAACTAAGACCAAGCATAAACGGCGGAAGCCCTGTTTTTGCAACAATCTGTTCAAGAAGCTGTCTTACAGGAATTTCACTGTCAAGCACAGCATTGTCTGCACCGATTACCTTAACGCTCACATCTCCGACTGCCACAAAGTCCTTAACGATATTTGAATTCATAGCATCTTTCCACGCATTTGCAACGGTTTGCGCCGTTTCGTTTGCGTTTGAATAAGCGCTGTCCTTATCCGGCTTGCAAATAACAGAATATCGAAGATTTCCCGCATGCTTCCAATTTTCGCCGATTGTATTATAAATTTCGAGCAAAATATTGCTTACAAACGGCAAGCCGGAAAGCAAACTTGTGCCGCACAAATCGGAAGGCTTAGGATTTAAAACAGAATATAAAATCAAATTCGGCTGATTGATTTTGAAGCCGTTATTATAAAAATCGACATCAATTCCGTTTTTTGCCCTTTTAAGCTCAATTGACGAAAGCTCGCTGTTATAAAGCGCATATATCCCGTCTGAACACATAACTATTTCGCCTATTGCCGTGCCGAAGGTTAAAAGCTGATTAAGATAATTTGAAACGAAAGAGGTTATCCCCCTTTGGTTTCCGCCGACATTTATCGTCTCAAAATACGAGTTCATCATTTCGTTTATTTTTTCATTGCCTGTATCAAACCTAAAGCCCTCGCAAAGTCGCACAATTTTATTAATTGCGGCGTCTAAAATAGGAACCGCATTTCTAAGCTCGGCATATACTCTCGATTCGCCGTTAATCGGCATATAACTTGTAAGATTATAATAAGGATGATTTGTTGCGATTGACGTTTGAACCGCACATGCAGCATTTGAATTTTGACTTTTCTTTTTTATTAAATCTAAAATTTTCAAAGCTAATTCCTTTCTATTGCAAAAGACGCAAACGAATTTCCTTGTCCCTCTCTGCCCAAAACAGTAGCGACAAAATATCGTATATCATCCATTGCGTGGTCATTTTCTTTTTTAACCGCATCCTTTTTTATACTGTCATCCCAGCGATAGATTGAAAATTCTCTTATTGCGTCGGCACAGCAGGGATATATAAATATCTCCCCATCCTTGAGTGCCTGGCACACTCGGTTAATACCCGATAGAACATCATTATTCGCTTTGATAACACGAAATTTTTTGTGCCTTAAAACAGTTTGAATAAAAGATGCAGCTGACGGGTCAATAATCAAAGCTGTTATATCCTTGCCGTTCGCAAGTCTTTCAAGCTCACGGTAATATTCCTCATCTGTCAGCTGAATACCGTTGTCTCTGCCTGAATAATAATACTCATCAAGCCGATACCACTTGCCGTCGCACTCACCCCAAAGGCCTAAAGAAAAAGGATTTACCGTTCCGTAGTCGCACGAAAGATAATATCGTGAAAAACCGCCGTCGCACCTTTTTACGTGCCTTTCAGGTGAAAACATAGGATAAACAAGACCTTGAGCCGTGACCCATTTTCCCTCAATAAATCGCTCATAAAAAGCGCCCGAATAAAGACTTTTATATCTTTTTTTAACGCTTTCGGACAAAGAGGGATTATCGTCCATAGTGAAATGGATATACAAAACATTTTTTTCTTTGGCTTTTTTTATCCATTCCATATAAAACCAATGATAAGGATGCTCCGGATTGCAGTTGAAAAAGTATTTTGAATTTTCAAGAGAGCACCTTGCAACCGCCTGTTCAACAAAACTTCTCGGCATAAGCGCAACCTCGTCGAGCATAACGCCACCCAAAGTCATACCCTGAATGAGTGATGCACTTGATTCATCTCTGCCGCCGAAAAGATAGTAACGGTTAGTCACATTGCCTCTTGAAATCGTAACCATATTCCTGCTAATCCTGTAATCAACGCTGAAACCAAGCTCTTTAAGCGTCGGCAAAAGCGGAGTAATAACATTTCTCCTAAGTGAAGAAATTGTTTTCCCGCAAATGGCAAACGAAGTATCGCAAAAAGCATAAAAGGACCAACAAATAAACGATATACCCATACAAAGCGTTTTGCCTGACCTTACGGCGCCGTCGCAGATTATTCCGTTTTTATTTTTAACGTCACTGCCATTGCACCACCAATTCAAAACGGCAAGTTGCTTTTTTGAAAACGGGATAAATTTATTCATCAAATTCCTCCGTATAATGCCTTTTAGTCGCCTGCGTACTTTTTTCCAATGCCTCATAAAATGAGGTCGGCGACTTGTCCGTTTGCTCATTCACCATTTCTCTGATTTTGTCAATAGCCTTAAGCCTGTCAAAAAATTTAATCTCCATTCCGCCTCCCTTTGGGCGCTTGATTTCGCTTATGTTAAACAAATCAAGCGTGTTAAGCTTTTGGAGTATTTTTTCCTCAGGCTCGAAAAGCAGGCTGACCGCATCCGTTATTTCGCCGAATGCAAGACGTCTTAAGCCGTCACATACCTCCTTTTCGCTTATCTTCTTTCTGCGTGACATTTCACACCTCCATATCATTTTTTTGCAGGGCAAAAGAAAAACTCCCTACACTAACAGCGTATAGGGAGTGAAATATAACGTTTAAAGGGTATATTTTGCCTAAAAAATATTCAAAAAATTTTATTTTAGCCGATTTATTCAATATATGCGTATATTTTAAATGCAATTATTGCGCAAAACTTTTAAAAAAACAAAAAAACAGCAGATATTCAAAAACTTTAAATATCTGCTGTAAATTCCTATTATATTGTGTATCAACCCTCGTCAATCGGATTTTTATTATTTTTCTTTGACTCCCTGCCGTATTTTTCCTCATAACCGGGGTTAATATAATCCTCAACCACCTTGCCGTCACGAATACGGATTACACGTTCTGCCTCTTCCGCAATTTCATTATCGTGGGTGATAACTATAACTGTTCTGCCCTCATCCTTAAGTTCGTGCAAAATTGCCATAACCTCTTTTGTTGATTTTGTATCAAGGTTACCTGTAGGCTCATCTGCCAAGATAACAGGAGGTTTTGCGGCAATAGCTCTTGCGACGGCAACACGTTGCTGCTGACCGCCGGACATTTCTGCAGGCAAGTGATGAATACGGCTTCCAAGTCCTACTCTTTCAAGCGCCTGCTGCGAAATTTCACGTCTTTCCTGCTTTGGCATACCCCTATAAACCAAGGGAAGCTCAACATTTTCAAGCGCAGAAAGTGACGAAATAAGGTTGAAGCCTTGGAAAATAAAGCCGATTTCCTCATTTCTGATAACACTCATTTGGTCATCTGTTAAATCGTCAACAAGCTTGCCGTTGATATAATATTCGCCGTGAGTAGGAGTATCAAGCAAACCGAGCATATTCATAAGAGTTGATTTACCTGAGCCTGACTGACCGATAATGGCAACAAATTCACCCTCGTCAATAGTGATAGATACACCGTCAAGCGCATTAACCTGATTTTCGCCCGGATTATATATTTTGTATACGTCACGAACCTCAATAAGATGCATAAATATGCCTCCGTTTATAATTTACAAATAGTATATTATGATATTACAAGATATAATCAAAAAAGTCAAGTGAATAATTATTATAAGATTGTAAATATTAATAAAGAGGTGACAGATAATGAGCATCAGCAAGGACGATTACAGCAAAATGACTGACAAAGCAAGCCCGAATTCGCCAAAGGTGTTAAACTGCATTAAGGCATTTTTAATCGGTGGCACAATTTGTTTAATCGGTCAAATTTTGTTTATGATTTTTGAAAAAGCAGGACTAAGCGAAAAGGAAGTTTCAGCCGCAACGTCAAGCGTATTAATTATTATAACCGCTGTTTTAACCGGTATCGGCGTTTTTGATAAAATTGCAAGGCACGCAGGTGCAGGAACAATTGTGCCGATTACAGGCTTTGCAAACAGCGTTGTATCCCCTGCGCTTGAATGGAAGCATGAGGGCTTTGTGCTCGGTACCGCAGCGCAAATGTTTTCAATCGCAGGTCCTGTCATAGTTTACGGCACGGCCTCGGCATTTTTATACGGCTTGATAATATTTATATTTAAGCTATATTAATCCCACTATTTGTTTAAGCGTTGCGAATATTTCGCAACGCTTTTGTTATATTGTATAGTTTTTTAAGCATTTTTTGCTTTACTTTTATTTATATTTGCTATATGATATATTTATAGGACTTTATACATTTTTGCTGAAACGGAGTTATTATGCTAAAGAAATCTTTAATCATTAAAACAGATGCAAAAGCAAATGAAAATCAAATAAAAATAATTGACGATATCAGAATTACATATTTAACCTCTCGGCTGATAAGAGTTGAGGCAGGCACTTTTACCGATTTGGCAAGTTTTACCGTGATTAACAGGAATTTTCAAGTCGGCAAATTTAATGTCAAAAAAATCAAAAACAAAATATTTGTCGAAACAAGTGACGTTATTTTCATTATAAAAAACGGCACTCCGATTTGCGTTAAAATAAAAAGCAGCGATGAAACGCAATATTTTAAAAAACAAAAGAACTTAAAGGGCACAAGGCGAACGCTTGACGCAACGTTTGGCAAAGTACCGCTTGATGACGGCTTAATTACAAAAGACGGCGCATTTTTGCTTGATGACAGCACAAGCTTTCTTTTTGATGACGAGGGACATTTTGTAAAACGAAGCGGCGGCAAGGACTATTACTGCTTCGCCTACGGCAAAGATTATAGCAAAACGATAAAAGCATTTTTTGAATTATCAGGCTATACTCCCCTTGTGCCACGCTTTGCTCTCGGCGTTTGGTGGAGCAGATACCACGCATACAGCGACAGCGAATATATCAATTTGATGGACAGATTTGAAAAAGAAAAAATCCCGCTTACCGTTGCAACAATTGATATGGATTGGCATTGGGTAGATTTAAAAAAGCAATTCAAAATAAATGCAAACGGTTGGACGGGATACAGCTGGAACACAGAACTTTTTAAGGATTATAAATCATTTTTAAACAATCTTCAAAACCGCAACTTAAAGGTGACGTTAAACTTACACCCTGCTGACGGAATAAGGCATTTTGAGGATATGTACAACGACGTTGCAGAGGCAGTCGGCATTGACCCCGAAACAAAAGAGGACGTCAAATTCAGCTGCAAAAACGATGATTTTTGGAATGCGTATTTTGACAAGGTACACAAGCCGTATGAAAAAGACGGCGTTGACTTTTGGTGGATAGATTGGCAACAGGGTAAAAAGAGTGATATTGAGGGCCTTGACCCGCTTCTTGCATTAAATCATTATCATTTTCTTGACAATGCGGAAAACGGAAAGCTGCCGCTTATTCTGTCACGCTACGCAGGGCTTGGCTCACACCGATATCCTTTAGGCTTCTCCGGCGATACGGCTATAAATCATAAGGTTCTTGATTTTCAGCCTTATTTTACTGCAAATGCGGCTAATGCAGCATATTTTTGGTGGAGCCATGATATCGGCGGTCACCATTTCGGCTACAAGGACGATGAACTGTATTTAAGATGGATTGAATTCGGAGTATTTTCTCCTATTTTAAGGCTTCATTCAACGTCAAACGATTTGCTCGGCAAGGAACCGTGGAAATACAGACGTGACGTTTATTTAAGCGCTAAAAAGTGGCTTAATTTCAGGCACAGGCTTATTGCTTATATTTTCACTATGGATTATAAATGCCACAAAAACGGCACACCGCTTTGCAAGCCTATGTATTACGCTTATCCAAATGATGAAAGCGCTTTTAATGTGCCTAATGAATACTTTTTCGGAAGCGAGCTTATTGCAGCCCCCATAACATCGAAAACAAATAAAAAAACTAATATGGCAACGGCAAAAGCTTGGATACCCAAAGGCACTTACACAGACATTTTCACTCTTCAAAAATACCACGGCCCTATGGATATAACGCTTAACCGTGAGCTTTACGATATTCCCGTTCTTGCGAAAGAGGGCGCAATTATTCCGTTATCTAACGACGACGGCAACTCCTCGGCAAATCCTAAAGAACTTGAATTTTGGATATTTAACGGCAACAACAGTTTCACCCTTTACGAAGATAACGGCAGAGTGAATTTTGAAGAGCATAATGCAAAAACTAAAATTCTAAACACGTTTGACGAAAAATCCCGCAAGATTAAATTAACGATTAAAGCGCCTTTCGGCGATTGCGAGGTTATACCGAGCGGCAGGAAATATAAAATCACGTTTAAGGAAATCGAAAGCGCAGATATTAAACTCAATAAGGAATTTACAATTTCAAATTCAGATAACGCTTTGAGTATTGAGCTAGATTTTTCAAGTGATGATATAGAAATTGAACTTACAAATATAAAGCTTATAAAAATGCCTAACTATAAGGAAAGAGTTATCAATTCAATGTCACGCTGGCAAGAGCAAACGGTTAAAAAAACAGCATATTATAAACCGTTTAAAAATGCGCAAACAAGAGAAGAATTGCTAAAGGCGTTAAGGATTTCAAAACTGCCTAAGGAAATTAAAAATCTTTTATATGAACAACTTATAACAGACTGATAAGGAAAACATTATGGAAAACGTAAACACATATTCAAAAAAAGAAAGAAATATGTTTTTGACCGGAATGTTCGGTCAAAATATGATTTATAACGTAGTTACCGTCGGACTTTATTATTACTTTCAAAATGTAATTTGCCTGCCGGCTATTGCGTTTGGATGGATATTTGCAATAGCGAGAATTTGGGACGCAATCAATGACCCGATGATGGGATCGATAGTTGACAAAACAAGAACTAAATGGGGCAAATGCAGACCTTATCTCATTTTTTCACCTATTGTTATATGCGTTATTACGATAGCGGCATTCTTCAACGGCAACTATGCAAACGCAAAGGCAAACGGCAACAAAACGGCTATGATATTTATTGTTGCTTGGGCGGCAATATCCTATGTGCTGTGGGGAATGAGCTATACGGTTGGCGATATCCCTCTATGGGGCATTATTTCACGTATAACGGAAAGCGAAAAAGACAGAAGCTCGCTTATTTCTCTTTCAAGAATTATTGCGTCAATCGGTGCCGGCTTGGTTGTGATTTCAATTGTTGCAGTGTCGCAATCGCTAAACTCCGCTTTTGGCTTAGACACAAATGCGCAAAAGGGATTTATCGTTGCAGCAATTATAATCACAATTATAGGTTCGGCGCTGTTTGAATGTGCAGGTACAGGAACAAAGGAAAGAGTACCTAACGGCAGTGAAACAAAAACTATGAAAGAAAGCTTTGCTCTTATGTGGAAATGCAAGCCTTTCAGACGTATTCTTATAAGCGGACTTCTGCGTGCACCATTGCAGCTTATGATGAATATTGCAATGACGCTTTTGACATACTACTATTGCAAGGGCAACCTCACCTATGCGTTTACAAAGCTTGATATATTCATAATCGTGCTTATTTTAGCCGGCGGACTTTTTATAGGTCAATTTGTTTCAATGGCAATTTCCCCTGCTCTTATGAAAAAATATGAAACAAAAAAAGTATACAATCTTTTCAGCGGACTGAGTGCTGTTGCATTTGCACTTTTGTTTGTCGTATACCTAATAGCGCCGACTGACCTTTCTAAAATAGGCTTTGTGGTTATTGACGGAATTTTATTCTTTGGCACAGGTATGGGCTTTGGGGGAGTAAGCGTTTGCCAATCTGTTATGATTAGCGATTGCATTGACTATGAGGAATATCATAACGGTTACAGACCTGACGGAATTTTTTTCTCCGGTCAAAGCTTTATTACCAAGTTTTCGGCAGGCATCAGTTCCATTATTTCAGGCTATGTTTTTGACGCAGTAGGATATACGGATATCAACATAAATAAAATGAACGAGGCTATTGCAAACGGTGCAAATTTTGCAACAGACTACACTTCTTATTCAAAAGCTATGTGGTTTCTTATTTCAATTCCGCCTGCAATCGGTATGCTTTTAGCGGTTATTCCTACTCTCAAATATGAAATAGACAAAAAATCGCACAACAAAATGCTTGAAGAACTTGTAAAACGTCACAAGCAGAATAATCAAGGAGATACAAATGGATAAATTAATCAAAAATATTGAGCACAAAACAGTTCTCAAAATCAAAGACGAAGTGACATACCAAAAAGGTCAAATCGTCAGCAAAACTCTTTCGCAAAACGAACACCATTCGCTTACTCTTTTTGCATTTGACAAGAGCGAAGAAATCAGCACTCACGAATCCGGCGGTGACGCTATGATTGTTGCTCTTGACGGCGTCGGCAAAATCACAATTGAGGGCGAAGAATTTATTTTAAACGAGGGAGAAACAATTGTTATGCCTGCCAAAAAGCCTCACGCTGTTTTTGCAAAGGAACAATTCAAAATGCTTCTTATCGTTATGTTCCCTGAAGAATAGTAAATAAAATCAAATATAAAAAAACCGTTGCAGCGCTTCAATTAAGAAATACTGCAACGGTTATTATTTTATTTATTGCTATTGTAATGCTCTTTGGCTTCGCTCATTATTCTAAGCGTTTCACGTATCGTTTCAAGCGTTGCCTCGGTCGGGTCAAGCTTAACTGCGATATACGGCCTTTTAGCCGCAGAAAGGGTAACTCTGCCTTTCATAAACGCATTAAGTATCGCAACGGTTTTGATATCCGGCTCGCTTGAATAAAACAAAACAGAGCCGTTTCGCTGAACAATATCCGTTATGCCGAGTGCTTTTGCACTGTTTCGCAAAAGGGCAATTTCTATAAGTCCCCAAACAGATGACGGCGGTGCGCCGAATCGGTCTGTAAGCTCGTCATAAACATCTTGAGCGTCAACCTCATTTTTAATTGCGGCAATGCGCTTATACATAGAAAGCCTTTGCGATGTGGAAATAATATATTCCTCCGGCAAATGAGCGTCGATTTGAACGTCAATAAGACATTCTCTCTCCTCCGGCTCCTCTTCGCTGATTTCACCTTTTTCCATAGCAACGGCTTCTTCAAGAAGTTTTAAATACATATCGTATCCAACTGCTTCCATATGACCGTGCTGTCTATTTCCCAAAAGCGAGCCTGCACCCCTGATTTCAAGGTCACGCATAGCAATTTTAAATCCTGAGCCAAACTCAGTATACTCCCTGATAGCTTCAAGTCGCCTCGTTGCAATATCGGTCAATTCCTTGCCTCTTGTAAACGTGAAATAGGCATAAGCACGCCTTGATGACCTGCCTACACGTCCCCTTATTTGGTGAAGCTGGGCAAGACCCATTCTGTCTGCATTTTCAATAATAAGAGTATTGCAGTTAGGCACGTCAACACCCGTTTCAATAATAGTTGTGCACACAAGAATATCAATATCACCCGAAAGCAAATCACGCCAAACGCTTGAAAGTTCCTCCTCACTCATTTGACCGTGGGCAATACCCACCCTTGCCTGAGGAATTGCTTTTTTAATCATCATAGCTTTATGCTCAATCGTTTCAACATTATTGTGAAGATAATAGCATTGACCTCCACGGTTTATTTCACGTTCCATTGCCTCTTGCAAAATTTCAGCGTCATATTCGATAACATAGGTTTGAACAGGGTGGCGCTCACCCGGTGCCTCCTCAATAAGGCTCATATCCCTGATACCGCTCATTGCCATATTGAGCGTACGGGGAATAGGGGTAGCAGAAAGGGTAAGAACATCAACACGAGGAAATTTTTCCTTTATTTTTTCCTTTTGCGCCACGCCGAATCGTTGCTCCTCATCAACTATAAGAAGCCCTAAATCTTTAAATTTAATTGATTTGCCTAAAAGCTTATGAGTACCTACCACAACATCAACCGAGCCGTCGGCAAGCCCTTGAAGTATTTCTTTTTGCTTTTTGGGAGATACAAAACGAGATATCATCTCCACCTTTACGGGATAAGGCTCAAGCCTTTTGAGCGCAGTTTGAAAATGCTGCATTGCAAGCACCGTTGTAGGCACAAGAATGGCGCATTGCTTTGAGTCGCTTATACATTTAAATACTGCACGAAGTGCAACCTCCGTTTTGCCAAAACCAACGTCACCGCAAAGCAGTCTGTCCATAGGTGCGGTTTTTTCCATATCGTGCTTAATTTCCTCGCTACACCTAAGCTGATCGTCCGTTTCATCATATTCAAAGCGCATTTCAAAATCACGCTGCATATCGGAATCCTCAGAAAAAGCAAATCCTTTTGTGCTCATTCGCTTAGCATAAAGCGCAATCAGTTCCTTAGCCATATCCTTAACAGAAGAGCGCACCTTAGCCTTAGTCTTTTTCCATTCGCCTGAGCCGAGGCGGTTAATTTTAACATTGGTATCGTTTTTAGGGCCTATATATTTTGATACCAAATCAAGTTGGGTAACAGGCACGTAAAGTGTATCGCCCTTTGCATAGCTGATTTTTATATAGTCTTTTTTCACCTTATTAAGTTCAAGTGCATGAATACCCTCAAACACACCGATACCGTGAATATTATGAACAATATAATCGCCGACGGTAAGCTCGTCAAGCGAATGAATAGCATTTTTTGATGACGCTTTTTTTGCCTTTTTGGTGCTTTGATTAGTCTTTGAATGGGTAATAACCGCAAGCTTCATATCGCTTATTTGGAAACCCGACTGAATTGTGCCCGTAAGAATATTGATAGCCTTATTTTGCAGCTTTTCAGGTCTTTTTTCAAAGAAAACAGTATTGATAAAGCCCATATCCTCAATATCCTTGCAAAGAGCTTTGCCTGCCCTGACAGTGCCTGCCATTATGCAAACCGTATATCCGCCCTTGAAAAGAGGAAAAAGTTCCTCCTTAAGCTGAGAAAGAGTACCGCTCCACGCATTAAAGCTTTGAACACGGAAGTTTGCAAGGTGAGCGACAGGTGTATCAAAGCTTCCACGAGGTAAAGAATCCATATATATTGCATTATGCTTTTCATAAACAGATTTAAGCTCGTCAAAATTAAGATTAAATTTATCAAGCCCTTTGCAAAGCGTACCGTCCTCAACAAACCATTTAAGTTCTTCAAGATTAAGCTTTTCCTGCTTAATCATTTTTTCCTTAACTCTTGCGCTTTCAACAACAAAAAGCCTGTCAAAATCATAATCAAACACACCGTTTGAATTATAAATAAGCGGCAAATACTTATCAAGGCAATTGAGATGAAGCCCCTGCCTTAATTTATCAATATCATTATTAAGCTTTTCCCTTGCCTTAATCGCCTTGCCCTTTAATTCCTTCGAGAGCGCCTCGATTTTATCGGCAAATTTAAAATTATCGTCAACAAGTACCTCGTTAGCCGGAGTAATTTCAATAAAATCAACCTTGCCGCTTCGCCTTTGAGTGTCAATATCGAAACTCGAAATAGTATCAACGGTATCGCCCCAAAATTCAATTCTTACAGGCTCGTTAAGATAGGTCGGAAAAATATCTATAATTCCGCCACGCACAGCAAATTGGCTTGTTCCGTCAACCTGGTCATAACGGGTATATCCTGCAAAAACAAGCTTTTTTTCAAGTTCTGCTATATTAATCTCATCGTTAACGCTGATTTTAAACGTTCTTTTTTCAAGTTCCTCAGGCGGCATAGTATATTGGCATGCAGCTGCTGCCGACATAACAACAGCCGAATAATCGCCCTGAAGTATGCGTGACAAAACACCCAGCCTGATATGCTCAAAATCCCTGCTCACGCCTGCAACCTCAACAAAAGTCATCTCTCTTGTCGGGTAAAGCAAAACTCCGTCTTGAAGTTCGCTCAAGCACTCCTGCACCTTAACGGCAGTCGCCTCGTCGGGTGTAATAATAAATGATTTTTCACCATTTTGGCAAAGCGAATGAGCAACAAAGCACTTAGAAACGTCGGAAAGACCTATAACCCCAACGGGAGCATTATCGGCATTAACACTTTCGCTGAGGTTTATAAATTCCTTGCTTTTATTAAATTCATTAGAAAAACAGGACAATGCTTATCACCTTATCCTTTCAATTGATTATTATATTCGGTGCGGTTTAGCCGCTTTATCGACAGTCTGATTATGAGTTATACTTATTCATAGCCTCATCTATTTTTCCCGAAACTATTAATCTGACAGCGGCAGTTGCATGCTCAAGTGCCGATTTTAAATCAGCCTCCTGTTCCTTTGGAAATCTACCCAAAACCCAAGCTGCCAAGTCGTATTCCGGATTTGGCTTTTTGCCTACTCCGACCTTAACTCTCGGAAAATTCTCACTGCCCAAATGAGCAATAATGCTCTTTATTCCGTTATGGCCGCCTGCAGAGCCTTTGCGCCTAATTCTTGTTTTGCCGACATCAAGTGAAATATCGTCATATACAACAATAACGTTTTCAACCGGAACTTTATAATACTTTGCCGCCTCGCCGATAGCCTCACCGCTTGCATTCATCATAGTTTGAGGCTTCATAACAAGGCATTTTTTACCCTCAACAGTCATATCTGCGCAAAGAGCGTGATGCTTTAATTTTTTTATATCCACACCCTCCTCAATAGACAACAAATCCATTGAAAGAAAGCCTGCGTTATGACGTGTCATTTCATATTTAGCACCGGGATTTCCAAGACCTGCAATAATAAAATCATATTTACCTGAGCCAAATTCTTTCTTTCTAAAAAACATATAATTCCCTCGTATGCGCCGCAACTGCAAATACGGCAAAAGAGCGTACATAATAAATATATGTACGCTCCGACGTTTTAATTTTTAATCTTCTGTCTTTTCAAACTCAGAGAATTCTCTCTCCTCGTCCGGCTTTTCATAATTATACATATTTTCATCTTTAACGTGCTTTGCAATATACTCGTCACGGTCAAAGAGTTCATCTGCCTTAACCTTCCAAGCCTTAGCAGCGGCAATAGTCTTATCAAAGAGTTCGTTTGCCGATTCAGGATGCTGCATCTCTGTTGAATGTGCGCCCGTTTCTGCAACCATCTTGCTGATAGCGCCCGGATTATCAAGAACAGGGCAAGGACGAAGCATATTGTTTGAGAAAGGCTGATTACGCTTGTAAGCCATAAAGAGCGGACTTTGCAGCGCTTCAAGAACAGAATGTTCTTTAATATTAACATTAGAATAGTGAACGAAAGCGCAAGGCTCACAGTCACCGTTTGAATTGATATGGAAATAATGGCGACCGCCTGCGATACAGCCTTGAACATACTCGCCGTCGTTCCAGAAATCAAGAGCAAAAATAGACTTGGTATGGCGCCATTCGTGCATCTTCTTATACATCAAAGCACGCTGCTCAGGAGAAACCATAAGATCTGTTACAGCACCGTTACCTGTCGGCATATATGTAAAGAACCAAGCAAATTTAACGCCACGCTCAATAAGCCAATCCATATATTCGTCAGATGCAAGCACATCTGTATTTTTGCTTGTGTAGCAAAGGGAAGCGCCGAAAGGAACACCCCTGTCTTTAAGCCTTTGCATAGCGGCAGTACACTTTTTAAATGTGCCCTGACCTCTTCTAAAGTCATTTTCTTCTTCATATCCCTCAATTGAGAATGCAGGATAGAAGTTGCCGACCTCTTTAATTTCGTCAGCAAAGCTGTCATCAATAAGAGTACCGTTAGTAAATGAAAGGAATGCGCAATCCGGATTTTCACGGCAAAGGCGCATAAGGTCCTTTCTTCTCATTGTAGGCTCACCGCCTGTGTAAAGGTACATATAAGTACCAAGTTCTTTACCTTCTTTGATAATCCTTGCAAGGTCATCATAAGAAAGTGAGCTTGTATGACCGTATTCTGCTGCCCAACAGCCTGTGCATTTAAGGTTACAAGCGGCAGTCGGGTCCATAAGAATAGCCCAAGGAACGTTACAGCCGTATTTTTCAATAGCTGCCATTCTCTTTGTATAACTGTTTATTGCAACATTCATAAGCGGAGGAACAAGCTTTGTAAGCACGTGTTCGTCCATGTTGCAAATCAAATCCTCTGCAAACTTCATCCAATTGTTATTAGGGTCATCCATAACCTTATGAAGTCCTGCGTATGTTGAACGGTTTACCTTTTTAACGTCAAATTTTTCTACGAGATTGAGAATTCTCGGAGCGTTTCTCTTGAAATCCTTGCGTGCATACTTAACGGCCTGTTCAACCGCTACCGACGCAACCTTTTCCTTGAAAGAAGCCATAATTAAATCCTCTCTTAACCAACTTTAATAGTTAATTTCATTATTTATTTTATGCGTTACCTAATATTGAATTATATTACTTTTATTAAAAAAGTCAAGTTATTTTTAGCCAAACGGTCTGTTTTGCACTTTGCAATAATAAACAGTTTGCCAAAAAATGCACCATATAATATATGATTTAAGGCTTGTAAATATCAAAATCTTATTTGGAATTTAAGCCTGTATGTCTTATCTGTTTTGTTTTTATACATATCGTTGCAATGAGCACCCCAGCTGTCATATCCTCCGACACCTTGTTGCCTTGCAATAAGCCTTACAACGGTTTTGTTATATTCGGGCATATCCTTTTGGTGCCAAACATTTTCAATTTCCTTAGGAAGATAATGGCAAACATTAAGCTCCATTTGTGGCTCTGCAACTACTGAAAATACTTTTTTGTTACCGACAAGAGTAGCATATCTTACACCTGTTCTGTTGCCGCATTCCTGCGGTTTAAGATAATCAACCCAAAGGTCATTTACAGTCGTGTTATAAAGACCGATTTTAGCAGCGTTGCATCTGTCAATATAATTTTCTTCAGGGCCGTTTCCGAGATATGTAAGATTTTCAAAATCCTTAGGAAGCTCGAAAAGAACGGAAACCTCAGGAATTTCAGGAAGCGATGCATCGGGATAAAACTGAAGGTCAACTTCCATACCCTTTGAAGTAATTGTATAAATCACCTGTGCTTTAGACTCAGGCTGTGTGCAAACGGTTGCACCGCCTGTAATAATAACCTTTTTGCCGTCCTCAAGCACCTTATAATTATTAATAGACCATTTTGTATTGTTGAAAATACCCGGTGTGTCGCCTGCATCTCTCCAACAACCGAGACGTGAACCGGCTCTTGTGCCACGGTCGTTATCGGTAAGCGCTCTCCAGAAATTAAGGCGCATAGGAGCACTCAAAAGTTCTTCACCGCCGACCTTTATAGAATAAAGCTGATTGCGTTCTCTTCTTTCAAATCTTACGTTTACGTCATCACTTATTACTCTGAGTGAACCGTATGTATCATCAACAATAAGCGGCTGGTCAACCTCAAGCTCATCGTATGTATTTTCAAATTCGTTTATTACAAATTGCTCCTCAGCAACAATGTGACCTGCCTTGCAATATTCATTATCTTCTTTTGTTTTTAATTCAAGATTAAGATAGCATTCCGTCTTAATTCTGCTGAGTTCAAGGTCAATAACGGTTTTTTCACCCGGCTTAACATCCAAAACGAGAGTACCGCTGCAAAATTCACCCTTGTCAGAGCTTTGGCTCCAATGAAGCTCATACTCGTTAAGGTTAGTAAACATAAATTTATTTTTAACCTCAATTACTCCTCGAGCGGCGTCAATAGCATTGAAATCAACATTTTGATAAAGCTTTTTTATCTCGCAAAGCTTAGGAGTAACTTTTCTGTCACCGAAAAGAAGCCCATTGCCGCAGAAATGACCGTCGTGCGGGTTTTCGCCGAAGTCACCGCCGTAGGCAAGATATTCCTTACCGTTTTCATCCTTAGTAAGAATACTTTGGTCAACCCAATCCCAAACAAAGCCGCCCTGCAAACAAGGGTATTTATCCCAAAGGCGTGTATATTCGTCGGTAGAACCGCAAGAGTTACCCATAGCGTGAGTATATTCGCAAAGGATATACGGTCTGCCGTCACGCTGAGTTACAGCATATTCCTCACATTCCCAAGGCCTTGCATACATCTTTGACTGAACATCCGAAAGCTCCTTTTCATCAGGGGCACGGTGACATTCAAAATGAACAAATCTTGTTTTATCAGTATCCTTAATAAATTGATACATTTTCTTTGGAATAGCACCGCCGAGAGATTCGTTGCCAAGCGACCAGCAAACAACACTTGTCACATTCTTATCCCTGTTGTACGTAGCCTTAATTCGCTCCATACAAGCCTTTTCCCATTCAGGACGTGATGCCGGAAGCTGAGGACAGCCTACAATAGTTGACCAACCCGTTCCGTGAGTTTCCATATTATTTTCATCAATAACATAAAGACCGTATTCGTCGCAAAGCTCCAAAAATTTAGGGTCGTTAGGATAATGAGAGGTACGCACAGCGTTCATATTGGACTTTTTCATCATCTCAATATCATAACGCATTACATCTTCACTCATATATCTGCCGGTATGGCAATCAAATTCGTGCCTGTTAGTACCCTTAAATACTACTCTTTGATTATTGATACGAATAATTCCGTCCTTAATCTCGACTTTTCTGAAACCGATTTTTTGGCTGATATATTCAATCGGCATTCCGTTATCCTTAAGAGTAATTACCATAGTATAAAGATAAGGACTTTCGCTTGACCAAACATTAACGTCGGTAACAATCGCCTTAAGTTTAGTTTGGTGATCCTCATTGGCGTATTGGCTGTCAAGCGCAACAGTGTTGCCGTCTTTGTCAAGAATACTCAAATCAAGGCTGAGACTTTCATAAGAGCCGTTAGTTTTAACAAGAATATCTGCATAACCGTCGCTTAAAGTAACGTCAGGCTCGGCAACAACCTCAAAATCCCTGATATACTGCTTTTCGGTAGTATAAATATATACATCACGGAAGATACCGCCCAAGCGCCACATATCCTGACACTCAAGCCAAGAGCCGGTGCACCAGCGATAAACTTCTACACCGATAACATTTGAGCCTTCCTTAATATATTTCGAAATATCAAACTCGCTTCTGTGGAAGGTTGACTCGCTGTATCCCACTCTTTCGCCGTTGATATAGAGATAAAATGCTGACTCAACACCCTCAAAGCAGATTACAACACGCTTATTCAATAGTGATTTGTCAATATGTACCTTTTTAACATAACAGCCTACGGGATTATGCTTAGTCGGTGCATTAGGCGGGCAAATATCCTCGCTTCCTTCCCAAGGGTAACGAACATTGCAATACTGCGCCTGGTCATAACCTTGCATTTGCCAAGAGCCGGGGACCTTAATAGTGTCCCAATTATGAGTATCATAATGAGGCTGAGCAAAATCACTCGGCCTGTAAGCATAATTTTTGTAAAGCTTAAACTTCCATTTTCCATTTAAAAGTTTAGAACGGCTTGAAGCAAATCTGTCAGCTTTTTTAGCCTCGTCAAAATTTTCATAAGGCATAAACGTTGCGTGTTGCGGAAGCTTATTAACACCCACAATTTCAGGATTTGACTGCCACTCCGTATATCCGTCAATAAAGTTTCTTTCCATAAATCGTTCTCCGTTTGATATTTTATCTGCGGTGCCACTTGCCCTCTTGATAACCCTCTTGCTTGAGTGCAACGCCTACGCTTTTAAGCAAAATTACCAAGTCAAGTTTAATCGACCAATTGTCACAATAAATCTTGTCATATTTCATTTTCTTCATAAGCGAAATTTCATCTCGACCGTTGATTTGCGCAAGTCCCGTAAGTCCCGGTCTGAAACGATACACGCCATATTCAAGCCTTAGCCTGTGCGCTCTCATTTCACTTGAAATAAGCGGCCTCGGCCCTACAAAACTCATATCGCCTTTAAGAATATTCCAAAGCTGCGGAAGTTCGTCAAGACTTGTTTTTCTTAAAAACTTTCCGACCTTTGTAATATACTGCTCAGGATTTTCCAAATCGCCCGTAGCAACATTCGGCGTATTGTTTTTCATAGTTTGAAATTTGTAAATTTTAAACGGCTTGCCCTTTCTTCCTCTTCTTTCGTGGGAGAAAAATACGCTTGTATTAGGTGTAAGCAAATTCGCAATACAAATAACCAAAAAAAGCGGCGACAAAATTATCAGTGCGAAAAACGATACAACTATATCAAAAAGCCGTTTAAACTTTGTCGGTGCAAAAAACTTTTTAAACTTCTCTTTCATCTGTTTAACATTCCATTCATCACATTTTTAAAATTAATTCAAACCATATAATGTGGATAACCTAAGTGATTATACCACATATATTCTAATTATGCAATTTTTTTATAACAATTTTAATTATTATTGCCATTTTTGTTTTTTTTATATATAATAACAAGAAATATGCATAAAGCTAAAATCATATAAATTTTGTGGATTTCACATATAGTACATATAATTATGCTTTATGTCAACAAATATTTTTATACGGACGGTAATCATTATGAAAAAAACATTAAGTATTTTATTATGCCTTGCATTTATGCTTGTAAGCTTCACAGCCTGCTCGTCAAACGCTATGACGGAAAAAAATGTCACAAAAACGGTAGACACGGCTTTTGCGGCACTTAAAGAATTTGATACGGATACGCTTCAAAAATACGTTGACTCATCTACTCTTAACACAATCGTCGGCTATGCCGAAAAGCACGAGCAATTAAAACAGCTCGGCCAAGCTATTTTTGAAAATGTAGATTACGAAATAAAGAGCATCGACCTTGATAAAAAAACTGTAACGCTAACAGTTAAAAATAAAGATTTGGCACAGGGTGCATCCGATTTTGCAAACGAGCTTAAAAAGGATTATTCCGCTTTTCAACTTCTTGCAAAGCTTAGCGACGATACTTTTCTTGACTCCAGACTTGCCCAACTTAAAGAAAAAATTGCCGATGCTCAAATGGAAGAAAACGGTGTTGACATCACTCTTAATATTGAGCAAGGAAGCAAAAATCTCAAGCTCACCTTTGACGATACGGCAGAAAATGCGGTATCCGGCGGAGCACTCAGTTCAATCAAAGCAATTTTCGGAAAATAAGCAATAAAAATAAACAATTAATATACTTGTTATATATTATATAATTTATTTAAAATAATTAGTGACATTGAGTGCCATTCGTGTTATAATGGCAGTTGGTACTAATTAACGAGGTGTAAATTATGGCAAATAAATTTGTTACAGCCATTTTTGGCGATTACTCTAAAAAAGAGGTTAAAAGAGTTAAAAAAACTGCCGACAAGGTTCTCGCTTTAGAGGACAAGTATGCAGCTATGAACGATAAAGAGCTGACCTCTCAAACCGAAATTCTTAAGGGCAGGCTTGCAAACGGTGAAACACTTGACGACATTTTGCCGGATGCATTTGCAGTTTGCCGTGAAGGCGCTTGGCGTGTTCTCGGAATGAAGCATTTCCCTGTTCAGATTATCGGCGGTATTGTTCTTCATCAGGGCAGAATTGCCGAGATGAAAACAGGTGAAGGTAAAACTCTTGTTGCTACCCTTCCGGCTTACCTTAATGCGCTTACAGGCGAGGGTGTTCATATCGTAACAGTAAACGATTACCTTGCAAAGCGTGACTCTGAATGGATGGGCAAGCTTTATCGATTCCTTGGCTTAAAGGTAGGTCTTATCATTCACGAAAAGACTAATGAGCAAAGGCAAGAAGCTTACAACGCAGATATCACTTACGGAACTAATAACGAGATGGGCTTTGACTATCTTCGTGACAATATGGTTCAGTATAAGGAAGAAAAAGTACAGCGAGGCCACGTTTTCGCAATTGTCGATGAGGTCGACTCAATCCTTATTGATGAGGCTCGTACTCCTCTTATCATCAGTGGTAAGGGCGAACAGTCAACTGACCTTTACCGTCAGGCTAACGCTTTTGCAAAGACCTTAAAAATGGTTAAGGTTGCAAAAATGGACGAAAAGCAGGATACGGAATCGACCTACGACGGCGACTATATTGTTGACGAAAAGGCTAAGACCGCAACACTTACTCAAGACGGTGTTAAAAAGGCTGAGGAATATTTCCACGTTGAAAACCTTATGGATATTGACAACACCACACTTCTCCACCATATTGACCAGGCTATCAAGGCTAACGGCGTTATGAGAAGAGATATCGACTACGTTGTAACAGACGGTCAGGTTAAAATCGTTGACGAGTTCACAGGTCGTATTATGGAGGGCAGACGTTATAACGAGGGTCTTCATCAGGCTATTGAGGCAAAAGAAGGCGTTAAGGTTGAGCACGAGAGCAAAACTCTTGCTACAATCACTTTCCAAAACTACTTCCGTCTTTACAAGAAGCTTTCCGGTATGACAGGTACTGCTTCAACGGAAGCACCTGAATTTTCAGAAATCTACAAGCTTGATGTTGTTGAAATTCCAACTAACAAACCACTTGCAAGAATTGACCATCCTGACGTTATTTTCCAAACAGAACGTGGAAAATATCACAATGTAATTGAAAAGATTAAGGAATGTCACGAAAAAGGACAGCCTGTTTTGGCAGGTACAATCAGCATTGAAAAGAGCGAACTCCTTTCAAAAATGCTTAAAAAAGAGCACATTCCTCACAATGTGCTTAACGCTAAAAATCATGAGCGTGAGGCTGAAATCATTGCTCAGGCAGGTAAATTCGGCGCTGTTACAATCGCCACAAATATGGCAGGTCGTGGTACCGATATTATGCTCGGCGGTAACGCTGAATACCTTGCAAAAAGCGAAATGAAAAGAATGCAGTATTCAGACGAGCTTATTGCAGAGGCTACAGGCTTTGCGGAAACGGACAATGAGGAAATCATTGAAGCAAGAAAGACCTTCCAAGAACTTGAGGCTAAATATAAGACTGAAATTCAAGAAGAGGCCGACAAGGTAAGAGCCGTAGGCGGCTTATTCATTTTGGGTACAGAACGCCACGATTCACGCCGTATTGATAATCAGCTTCGTGGACGTTCCGGACGTCAGGGTGACCCCGGTGAAAGTCAATTCTTCTTATCTCTTGAAGATGACCTTATGCGTTTATTCGGCGGTGAAAGAATGCAGGCTATGATGGCTCGCCTTACCGACGATGAAAATATGCCTATCGAGTCAAAGATGATTACAAGAACTGTTGAATCATCGCAGAAAAAGGTTGAAGGCAGAAACTTCGGCATAAGAAAGCAAACGCTTCAATATGACGATGTTATGAACCGTCAAAGACAGCTCATTTATCAGCAGAGAGATCAGGTTCTTGACGGAATTGACCTTACAGATAAAATTCTTCAAATGCTTGATACAAACATTGAGGAAAATGTTAAAAACTACTTTGCAGGCGACCATAAGAGCGATTGGAACGTAGCAGGTCTTAAGGAAAAATATAAAGGCTGGCTTACAACCGAGGACGACTTTAACGACGACGTTAATATGCTTTCGGTTCAAGGCACAATTGATATGCTTCAGGAAAGAGGCCATAAGCGCCTTGAGGAAAAGAGAGAGCTTCTCGGCGACGAAATGTTCCAAGACTTTGAAAGAATGGTACTTTTGCGCAACGTTGACGTTCTTTGGATGGACCACATTGACGCTATGGACGACCTCAAGCAAGGTATCCATCTTCGTGCTTACGCTCAGCAGGACCCTGTTGTTGCATTCCGTATGGAATCATACGATATGTTTGACGAAATGACGGCAACAATTCGTGAAAACACAGTCAGAATGATGCTTACAATTATGCCAAGACGTCAGGAGGACGTTGAAAGAAAGGCTGTTGCTAAGGTAACAGCTACTTCATCGGGCGGCGACGATACAGTTAAGCAGGCTCCCGTAAGAAAGGGCAAAAAGGTCGGCCCTAACGACCCATGTCCTTGCGGAAGCGGTAAAAAGTATAAGAAATGCTGCGGCGCTCCGGGCAAAGAGCATAACAATTAATTCTAAATAAACGAAAGCAGTTGGATTGAAGAATCCAACTGCTTTTATTTATGCCCTTAGGTATTAATAACAAAAAGGGCTCGAATTGATTTTCAAGCTCTTTTCTATTTATATATGTAATTAATATTATAATCTTAATAACTTCTTAGCGTTATTATAGAATATATCCTCCTGAGCCTTTTCATCAAGGCCGCAGGAAAGAACCTTTTGAATTTCAACCGTTGGGTGATGGAACGGAGAATCTATGCCAAACATAATTCTGTCCTTACCAACTGTTTCATAAGCCTCTTTAATCTTACTGCCCATTGGCATACCGCTCATTTCAAGTGTGATATTATCATATCTCTTAGCCATTTTGATAGCAGCATCAATATAAACACCATGACCGTGACCCATATGAATCATAGTAACTCTTACGTCAGGGTATTTTTCTGCAAGAAGCGCAATGCTCCAAGGAAGTGAGAAAGGCGGATGACCGCAATGGATAAATACAGGAACGTCATATTCCCTTGCAAAATCCATAACAGGATAAACTACAGGGTCATCTGCAACAAATGCGTCAAAAAGCGGCTGCATCTTAATACCCATAAAGCCTTCTTCGTTTATATAGTGATTAAGTTTCTTTTCAACGTCGTCTAAAGCGGGATTAACCCATACAAACGGAACAATTTTATCGGGATAAGACTGAAATGCGTCTACAACCTCATCATTGCCCTGAAAATTAGGTGCTGTTAAAAAGGTTTTTTCAATGTCATATTCATTCATCTGCTCAATCAGCTTTTCTTTGGTAAAGGCAACACCTGCCCAACCGCCAAATGTGCCGATATGTGAATGTGCATCAATTTTTTTCATTTTAATTATCTCCTAAATAATTTTAGTTATAAATTTATTTCACTCTGAGAAAGAAGAAAGAAATACCGTAGGGGCGAACATTGTTCGCCCGCTTCTCAAACACGGAATTTCAATCGGGGCCCACGAAAAGCGTTAGCTTTTTGAGGAAACCGTTTTATCAGTAATTTAGCCTACCATTTTTTTGAGCTTAGCAGTTACCTTTGTTTTGTCAAATACAACGATAAATACTGCGGCAACTACAACACCTACTACTGTTTGAATAGCAAGAGTAGGGAGAGAAGAAAATGCATAAGCCTTGTCAAAAAGGAAAATTTTAACTACCGTATATGCAACAATCTGCCATACACCGCCGAGAATTGCGCCTACAATATAGCCTGCAACCTTGTTATTCTTAATCACCTTTTCCATAATAAGAGCACAAATAAGCGCCATAATGAACTTAATAATAAATGTCGGGGCAACCCAAGCGCTGTAGCCGCCGATAAGGTCCGCAAGAGCTGCGCCGATACCTGCCGCAAGCGGAGCTTTTTTCCAGCCTAAAAATACAATAGCAAGGAAAATCATACTGTCGCCTATGTGGGTATAACCGTTTACAAACGGAATTTTAAATGTGTAAGTAAATACAAATACCAATGCTGCCATAACAGCTGTAAATGTTATAGCTCTAACATTGATGCGAGCATTTTTTGTGTTTTCTTTCATTATGCTCACCTCCTTGCTCAAAAGAATACCATTATTCTGTATACTTATCAATAATCAATTTTAAGTATTTTTTAGTATACAGTTTTATTTTTATATATAATATATATTAATTACTATTTATATAAGAGGATTTGGCAACAGAAATTGTTAGGAAAATATATACAAAATAAGAAAATTTTGAAAAAATCGAAAAAAAGTATTGACAACTAAGCAAAAAGGTAATACTATTATAACAGAGTTAGCACTCAGGTATTGAGAGTGCTAACGATATGATAAAGAGGTGGAAAGGATGATAAGTGAAAGACGACACGCAATACTTGGTTTAATTATAGAGCACTATTTGCGTACCGGCGAGCCGATTGGCTCAAAAGCATTATGTCAGCTTCTCCCCTACTCAATATCGAGTGCCACAATAAGAAACGAGATGGCGTATTTAACGCAATTAGGCTTTCTTGAACAAAGGCATACAAGCGGCGGCAGAGTTCCGAGCAAAACTTCTTTCAGATATTACGTTGATAATATTATGAAAGAAAAGCCGATAAGCGAATACGAGATGAACAAAATCAATGAAGCGCTCTCGGTAAACTCAGGCGATCCGGAAAGGCTTTTGCTTGATGCCTGCAAGCTTTTGGAGGAATATTCACATTGTGCAGCATTTTGCGCAACGCTTGAAGATCCTTATGATTGCATTCAGGGTGTTGACTTAATACCTGCCGGCAATCAAAAAGCAATGCTCGTTATGCTTACGGTCGGCAGTAAAATCAAATCCTCATTAATCAATATGCCTTGTGCACTTGACGAGGATTTCAGGCAAAAGTTTTACGATGTTTCGGCTAAGTTTTTAGTAGGCACTCCGCTTACAGACGTTAATTTGGCATTAATCCAAAGTGCAGTCGGCGTTGCAGGGGCAAGAATATTTGATATGCTTCCTGCTCTCACCTCACTTTGTGCATTATGCGATGAAGCATCACACAGCAAATTAAGCCTTGAGGGCGAAACGAATTTGCTTTCTCACGAGGAGCTTGGTTCCGATTTATACAAAATCCTCGGCTTGCTTACCGGCAAAAAGCAATTGATGGAGCTTTCAAAGCGCTTTGCAAATTCAAATCACACCAAGCTTTTGATGATAGGCGATGAAAATCCATTATATGAAATGAAAAACACATCAACGCTTATTGCCAAATTTAATTATGAAGGCGGTCAAAAGGCTGTTTTAGGTGTTATCGGTTCAATGCGAATTGATTATGAAAGCATTTTGCCGAAAATAAAATATATAATCAACACAGTTGATACACTTCTTTCAAAGAAAGGGGCATAAAATATGAGTAAAAAGAAAAACGATGAAGAAAAAGAAGTAAAAACCGAAGCCCAAAATCAAGAGGAAAGCAAAACCGATGCCGAGGATAAGAAGGCAGAGGCAAAAGAGAAAGAAAATCCGCTTGAAAAAGAGCTTAAGGATACAAAGGACCAGCTTTTGAGAGTTACGGCGGAATATTCAAACTTCCGCAAGCGCAGCGAAAAAGAAAAAAATGAAAGCTTCGCTTTTGCAACAATCAAAGCAGTTTCGGAAATCCTTACCACGGTTGATAATCTCGAAAGAGCGCTTGCAAATGAGCAAGAGGATTACGAGGGACTTAAAAAAGGTGTTCAAATGACCTATGACGGTCTTATGGCATCACTTAAAAAATTAGGCGTTGAAGCCTACGGCGAGCAGGGCGATGAGTTTGACCCGAATTTTCATCACGCAGTAATGCACATTGATGATGATTCGCTTGATGCAAACGTAATCACCGACGTGTTCCAAAAAGGCTATAAATATAATGACAAAGTTGTCAGACCTGCTATGGTCAAAACAGCAAACTAATAATACAAACTCAGGAGGAAAAAGATTATGTCAAAGATTATAGGTATTGATTTAGGTACAACAAACAGCTGTGTAAGCGTTATTGAAGGCGGCGAGCCGGTAGTAATTCCTAACGCTGAAGGCGCAAGAACAACCCCGTCTGTAGTAGCATTTTCTAAGGACGGCGAAAGAATGGTAGGTAACGTTGCAAAGCGTCAGGCTATCACAAATCCGGAAAAGACTATTTCTTCAATTAAAAGACATATGGGTTCTGATTACAAGGTAAACATTGACGGCAAGGCATATACACCTCAGGAAATCAGTGCTATCATTTTGCAGAAATTAAAATCAGACGCTGAGGCTTACCTCGGTGAAAAAGTAACAGAGGCTGTTATTACAGTTCCTGCTTACTTTACAGACTCACAGCGTCAGGCAACTAAGGACGCAGGTAAAATCGCAGGTCTTGATGTAAAGAGAATTATCAACGAGCCTACTGCCGCTGCTCTTGCTTTCGGTATTGATAAGGAAGACGACCAGAAGGTTATGGTATATGACCTCGGCGGCGGCACATTCGATGTATCCATCATTGAAATGGGTGACGGCGTTCAAGAGGTACTTGCAACAGCAGGTAACAACCACCTTGGCGGTGATGACTTCGATAAAAAGGTTATGGACTATATCATAGCTCAGTTCAAGAGTGAAACAGGTATTGACCTTTCAAATGATAAAATGGCTATGCAGAGAGTTAAGGAAGCTGCAGAAAAGGCAAAAATTGACCTTTCAGGTATGACCACAGCTCAAATTTCTCTCCCATTTATCACAGCTGACGCTACAGGTCCTAAGCACCTTGAAACAACTCTTACAAGAGCTAAGTTCAACGAAATGACAGCAGACCTTGTTGAAGCAACAATGGGTCCTGTTCGTCAAGCTATGAAAGATTCAGGCCTTTCAATGAACGATATTGACAAGATTTTGCTTGTCGGCGGTTCTACAAGAATTCCTGCTGTTCAGGAAGCTATTCAAAAGTTCAGCGGCAAAGAGCCATTCAAGGGAATCAACCCTGATGAATGTGTTGCTATGGGTGCAGCTCTTCAAGGCGGTGTACTCGGCGGTGACGTTAAGGGCTTACTTCTTCTTGATGTTACTCCTCTTTCACTCGGTATTGAAACCATGGGCGGTGTAAACACTGTTATCATTGAAAGAAATACCACAATTCCTACTAAAAAGAGCCAGATTTTCTCAACAGCTGCTGATAACCAAACTTCAGTTGAAGTTCATGTTCTTCAGGGTGAGAGAGAATTTGCTAAGGATAACAAAACACTCGGTATGTTCCACCTTGACGGCATTCTTCCTGCAAGAAGAGGTGTTCCTCAAATCGAGGTAACATTTGATATCGATGCTAACGGTATCGTTCACGTATCTGCTAAGGACCTCGGCACAGGCAAGCAGCAAGAAATCTCTATCACAGCTTCATCAAATATGAGCAAGGAAGATATTGATAAGGCTGTTAAGGAAGCTGAGCAGTTCGCAGAAGAAGATAAGAAGAAGAGAGAATCAGTTGACCTTCGTAACAATGCAGACCAAATGGTTTACCAGACCGAAAAGCTTATCAGCGAGGATGGCGACAAATTCTCAGCAGACGATAAGTCAGCTCTTCAAACTAAGGTTGACGCATTGAAGGAAGCACTCAAGGGCGACAATGAAGATGCAATCAAGTCAGCTCAAGAGGACCTTCAAAACAAATTCTACGAAGTTTCTCAGAAGCTTTATGAAGCAGCACAGCAGGCACAGGGCGGTGCTCAGGCAGGTCCTCAAGGTGCAGGCTATAACCCGAATGCTCAGGCACAAGGCGGCGGTCAGGAATATACTGACGCTGACTACACCGAGGTAGACGACAACTAATATATAAACACTCAAATCCAGCGGGCGGATAATATCCGCCCCTACGATTTATTTCAAAATCCGGTACAAACCGTACGGCAGATTTTGAGTGCAGAAAGGGACACGTAGGGGCGACCATCGGTCGCCCGTTTCTCAAGCGTGGAATTTCTTTCAACCTTGTAGGGGCGATTACCAATCTTGCCCATATTATAATTTATAAACAAAAACAGAAAGGGTTAAAGTATAATGCCTGAAGATAAAAGAGATTATTACGAGGTGCTCGGTGTAAGCCGTGGCGCAAGTGATGATGAAATTAAAAAAGCATATAGAAAAACGGCAAAGAAATACCACCCTGACTTAAACCCGGATAATCCTGAGGCAGAGGCAAAATTTAAGGAATGTAACGAAGCATACGAAGTTTTGTCCGACCCTCAAAAGAAAGCACGTTATGACCAATTTGGCTTTGCAGGCGTTGACCCTAATTACGGCGCAGGTCAAGGTGCAGGCGGCTTTGGCGGCGGATTCGGAGGCGGATTTGACGGAGATATTGATTTAGGCGATATCTTTTCATCCTTCTTCGGAGGCGGATTCGGCACAAGCTCACGTAATCCTAATGCTCCGTCAAGAGGCAGAGATATTCAAGCCTCTGTTACTCTTACATTTGAGGAAGCCGCTAAAGGCTGCAAAAAGACCATCGAAGTTATGAGAGTTATGGATTGCAGCGAATGCGGCGGCACAGGAGCTGCCAAGGGCACAAGCCCAACCGTTTGCCCCGAATGTCACGGCTCAGGCGTTCAAACAGTTTCTCAGCGTACTCCGCTCGGTGTGATGAGCACTCAACGCACCTGCTCTCGCTGCGGCGGTAAAGGTAAGATTATCAATACTCCATGCCACAAATGTAACGGCAAGGGTAAGGTCAGAACAAGAAAGAAAATCGAGGTCAACATTCCTGCCGGTATTGACAATAACCAAATTGTCAACGTTCGAGGCTTTGGTAATGCCGGCTCAAACGGCGGTCCGTCAGGTGACCTTAAGGTTATTATCAGCATTAAAAAGCATCCGTATTTCAACCGTGACGGCTATGATGTATGGGTTGATAAGCATATTTCTATTGTCGAGGCAACTCTCGGCGCAGAGGTCAATGTACCTACACTTGACGGCGACACTAAGCTTAATATTCCAGCCGGAACTCAGCCGGGCGAAATCTTTACGCTTAAGGGTAATAAAGGCATCACCCGATTAAACGGTATGGGCAAAGGTGATGAACACGTCAGGGTTATTGTTGATATTCCTAAGAACATTTCAAACGAACAAAAAGAACTTCTTAAGGAATTTGACAAAACATATACTCCACCAAAAAACGGCGGAAAAGAAGGCTTTTTTGATAAATTTAAAAAGAAATAATAATTGAGCTTTTTCTACACGCTGTAAGACTTAGAGAAAGTGAGATAAATTTCGTATTTTGCGAGCGGGTGCTGTACGTGGGTACTGC